>Ga0073934_10000402_pt1 | contig 126100 bp, 129 predicted proteins | sample LarsenN4metaG_FD_76834 | JGI IMG/M metagenome (GOLD analysis project Ga0073934, IMG submission 76834) | Hot spring sediment bacterial and archeal communities from British Columbia, Canada, to study Microbial Dark Matter (Phase II) - Larsen... ... | reverse complement strand
GTCGCTGGTCGAAAATCAACGGCCGCGTTGAGGAGTCCCTGCATCAGCTCAATGCCATGTTTGAACTTCGCTTCGAGAAGGAGTCGTGAAGTGCCCCAGACACAACTTTATTGACAAGTGCCTGATCTCCGCCGCGCCATCGTTTGACTCTCCCACTGATCTCGTCGACTCGTCGACTCGCGACAAGGACGATTCAATGATGTCGGCGCTCTTCGGGGCGATCTGATCGGATCATCGCCAGACCCAACCGCGTCTCTTGCTGCAGCCGTTCGTAGTTGGGCAACCTCATCTCGAATCCGGGGCTTTTCCACGAGGACCTTTCGTCCGGCGAATGCAACCCATCCGTGCTGTCGTCGCCAAAGCCAAAGCCGCCCTTCTTTTCGTGCCTAGCCTATCGCTCACCCGCTAACCGGCGCGCATCCCTCGTCGATGATGTGGTGAATGATCTTCATGCCGGCAGCGCCGGCCAATTGCTCGACATGCCACTGCGTCGCCATCGATACTTCGGCCGATCGGCAGCATCAGATTGACCTTCATGCCCTCCATGATCTGCTGCAACTTTCGATTCGATTTTTCTGCGATTCGTTTGATAGCCTTCAAAGCGACTCTCCTTTCGAAATCGGATGCGGCGAGAAAAACACAGAAGTTCGGGGATCGCGAGGGACTTTGTCGATAGAAGTGGTATGGGGAAATATTTGGCAAGGATGCCAAGCAGGGCCGGAACTCACTGAGAAACAGACATGAAAAAGGCTCCCCATTCGGTCCGCCACACGAACCATGTTCTCAGGTCGGAGCGCCGAGATTCAACTCGTTCTCAGGCGAATTCCCCATCCTGATCCTTGGGTTGCGTGATGGCGCTGGGCACGACTCGAGAATGCTACCCCATCCGCCAGCAGCACCCGTAGATCCCAAGGGCCCGCGACGTTGCTCGAACGCTCCAATGGTCAGTGGCCGTGCCGGTGATGCATGTCGGGCAGATGCGGGTGGTCGTGCACCAGACGCACATGCTGGTGCCGGTGGCTGTGCGGTTCGCCCACGGCATCGTCCGGACCGTGCTCGTGCTGGTGATGATCGTCGTGCTCATGAAGGTGCTCGTGCTCGACCGCCTCGTGGGCGTGGACATGGCCATGCCGTTCTCGAAGAAGGAGCACGACCCCGGTACCCATCGCGAGCATCGCGACGACGTCGAACCAGCGAAGCGGCTCCCTGAGCAAGACGAGCGCGCCCAGCGCGCCAACGAACGGCGCGGTCGCGAAGTACGCCGCCTCGCGCGCGGCGCCGACCAGGCGCAGGGCATATGCGTCGAGCACGACGCTGACGCCGTAACTGATGCTTCCGAGGGCGAGCGCACCAGCGACGTACTTGGCTTCCGGCACCGTCCCGCCAGACAGGCCGAGCCCGAGCGCGGTGTTGAAAACGCCCGCGACGAGCGTCTTCACGCGAACGATCGCGAAGGGATCCCTCATCGAGAGCCGCTGCGTGAGGTTGTTGTCGATGGCCCAACAGAGGCAGGCGCCGGCCAGCAGGGCGATGCCCGCAGTATCGGCGCCGACCGCGCCAGGCTGCAGCTTGAGCGCGATCGCTCCGCCGAGAATGAATGCGGCGGCCGCTGCTGCTTGACGACCGAGGTGCTCACGGAAGACGACGACCGCGAGCAGCATCGTGAAAGGCGCCTCGAGATTCAGGAGGAGCGAGCCGGCAAGAGCGGTGACGCGTTCCAGTCCGAAGAGCATCAACACCGGGCCGAGCACCCCTCCGGCGAAAACGACGGCCGCGAGCCTCGGAACGTCGCCGCTCACGAGCCGCGCCTCCTTGCTGAACGGTCTTACCAGGCGATGAAGCCAGAGTCCGGCAGCGGCGCCGAGATACAAGAGCCCCGCCAGAAGCACCGGAGAGACCGAAGCGAGCAGCAGCTTCGCCAGCGGCGCCGATAGACCGAACGACGCCGCGGCCGCGAGGCCCAGCACCGCACCTCTCGCCCGCATCGCTCCCGGTGCCTGCACTCCTCCCATCAGGTCGCCTCAGCTGGGGCCTCGGCTTTCGTCACGCGCGCCTCCCGCACGAGCGCGCCGTACTGCCGATAAAGCGCGGGCACGACGAACATGTTGAGAGCTGTCGAGCTGAGCAGCCCGCAGAGAATGACGATCGCCATGGGCGCCTGGATTTCACTGCCTGGCTCGCCACCCGAGAGAGCCAGCGGGACAAGCCCGAGCCCCGCCGCGAGCGCGGTCATGAGGATCGGAACGAGGCGCTCGCGCGCGCCGCGACGAACGGCTTCGTCGAGATCTTGTACGCCCTCCTCATGGACCAAATGGCGAATGTGCGACACGAGCATGATGCCGTTCCGCGTCGCGATGCCGAAGAGGGTGATGAACCCGACCAGCGAAGCCACCGAGAGCACCCCGCCCTGAAGGTAGACGCCGACGGCTCCGCCGATGAGCGCGAGCGGCAAGTTCACCATGACGAGCACGGCGTCACGCAGCGAGCCGAAGGCCGAGTAGAGAAGGCCGACCATGCCGAGCAGGCACGCGATCCCCAGCAGGCCCAGTGTGCGCGTCGCACCCTCGGCGCTTTCGAACTGGCCGCCGTACACGACGCGGTATCCAGGCGGCAGACGCACCGAGCGATCGACCGCCGCCTGGATGTCGCGCACGACGCCCACGACGTCGCGGCCCGCGACGTTGCAGCTCACGACGAGCCTTCGCTGCACGTTCTCGCGGCCGATCTCGTTCGGGCCCCGATCGCGCTGCACCTGTGCGAGCGCGCGCAGCGGTACCCGGCCGCCACGAGCCGTCGTAATGAGCAGCTCCTGCACGTCCTCGAGGCTCTGGACTCGAGTGGGGTCCACACGAACGACGAGATCGAAGACTGCCTGCCCCTCCATGACCTGCGAGACGACGTGGACGCCTGACCCCACCTCGAGCGCCCGCGCCACCTCGGCGATACGCAATCCGTGGCGCGCGATCGCGCTCCGGTCGAACCGCACCCGCACGAAAGGAATGTCGGACTGTTGCTCTCGGGCGAGGTCCACGACGCCGGGTACACCACGCATCACGTTTTCGACCTCCGCGCCGAGACGGCGCAGCTCCGCGAGGTCGTCTCCGAAGACTTTCACCGCGATGCTGGCGCGCGTGCCGGAGAGCATGTGGTCGATGCGATGGGAGATCGGCTGGCCGATGGTGATGTTCATACCGGGCAGCATTGAGAAGTCGCGCCGCAACGCCTCGAGGAACTCCTCTCGCGAGCGGTCCGCCTCACGCAGGCTCACATCGATCTCGGCGGCGTTCACGCCCTGCGCGTGCTCGTCCATCTCGGCGCGACCCGTCCTGCGGGCAACGGAGACCACCTCCGGATGGCGAAGGAGGATCTGCTCGATCCGCCGTCCCATCGCGTCCGATTCGGGGAGGGACGTTCCTGGTAGCGTGACCGCGGCGATCGTCAGTGTGCCCTCGCGGAACTCGGGCAAGAACGATCTGCCCGAGAGCGCGAGCGCAACAGCTGCGGTCGCGAGGAGCGCGAAGGCGACCGCGGCCACCACGCGCCAGCCACGAACGGCCCGTTCGAGCATCGGCTCGTAGCGCTGCTTGAGCCAAGCCGCGAAGCGAGGCTCGTGCGCCTTGGAGACCGCCTTCGAGCGCGGAAGCAGGAACGAGCACAGGACAGGCGTTACCGTCACCGCTACGAGCAGCGAAGCCGTCAGCGAGACGACGTACGCGATGCCGAGCGGTTGGAGCAACCGGCCCTCGACGCCCGAAAGGAAGAACAGCGGCGAGAAGACGAGCACCACGACCAGCGTGGCAAAGACGATGGAGCTCCGGATTTCTCGGCTCGCCGCGAGGACCACCTCGAGCGCTGGTCGTCTCGTGTCCGCAGGGAGAGCTGCGTTCTGGCGGAGGCGTCTCTCCACGTTCTCGACGTCGATGACCGCGTCGTCCACGAGCTCGCCGACAGCGATGGCCATCCCCCCCAGCGTCATCGTGTTGAGGGTTGCGCCGAACGCCGATAGCGCGAAGACCGCGGTCACCAGCGAGAGCGGGATCGCGACGATGGTGATCGCGCTCGCGCGGCCGCTGGCGAGGAAGGCCAGGACGATGAGCAGCACGAGCACCACGCCGTCTCGGAGCGCGGCGAGGACGTTCGACACCGCCACATCGATGAAATCGGCCTGCCGGAAGATGTTCCTCTGAATCGTCATCCCTTCTGGAAGGGTGCGCGCCAGCTCGTCGAGCTCGTGGTCGATCCTTTGGGTCAGCTCCAACGTGTTCGTGCCAGGCTGCTTCTGGATGCCGACGACGACCGCTGGGCTGCCACGATACGAACCCTCGCCTCGTCGAAGCGCAGCGCCCACGCGAACCTCGCCGAGATGGCGAATGAGCACGGGCTCTTCTTCCCGCTGCACGACCAGCGTCTCGGCGACGTCGTCGGGCGTCCGCACCCGCCCCACCCCGTGCACCAAGTACTCCTGTCCACCCTCGTTCACGAACCCTGCGGAGACGCTCGTGTTGGTTTCCTCGAGCGCGCGAACCACCTCGCCCACGGTGAGACCGTAGGCCGCGAGCCGCTCGGGACGCAGCGCGACCTCGAACTGCCGGCGCTCGCCACCGGTCACGATGACTTGCGAGACGCCAGGTACGGCGAGGAGCCGCCGCCGCAACGTGAAGTCGGCGAACGTCCGAATATCCATCGGCGTACCGCGTTTAGTCGTCACGGCGAGGAAGAGGATCTCACCCATAATCGACGAGATCGGCGCGAGAACCGGAGCTTCGACCTCGGCGGGTAGTGAATCGCGGACGAGCAGGAGCTTCTCGCTCACGATCTGGCGCGCGCGGAACACGTCGCTACCCCAGTCGAACTCGGCGTAGATGACCGAGATGCCCACGCCCGTCGCCGACCGCACGCGCCTCACCCCCGGCGCGCCGTTCAGCGAGGACTCGATCGGAAAGGTCACTCGCGTCTCGAGCTCCTCCGGCGCCATGCCGTGGCCCTCGGTGATGACCGTGACGGTGGGCGCCGTGAGGTCGGGAAATACGTCGACCGGCATTCGCGAGGTCGTGTAGGCGCCCCAGACGAGCATCACGATCGCGATGACGAGCACCGCGAAGCGGTGAGAGAGGGACCAGCGAAGAATCGCGTCGATCACGCCAGCTCCTTCAATGCGAGTGCCCGTGTGCAGGAACGGCGCCGCTCGACGCGGCGAGCTTGACGGACCAGGCACCCCGCGTGACGACGTGCTCCCCCGCGCCAACGCCGCTCAGGACCTCGACGTAGCCGCGGTCACGTGCGCCGAGCCGGACGATGCGGCGTTCGAATGCTTCACCCCCCACCTGGATAAACACCGCCGGGGTGCCGCTGTCGTCGACCACCGCCGCCTCGGGCACCGCGATGGCCCGCCGCTCGTCGCCGTTGACGACGAAGACCCGCGCGAAGGCGCCGATGGGCAGTCGTCCGCTCGCGTTGTCCACCGCGAACACAAGGGGAAGCGTCTGTGTCACCGGGTCGATGACGTGCCCGCGCGCAACGAGCGCCTCGGCGGGAAGCTCGATGGCTTCATCGATGCCTTCGACGAGGAACGACGCGCCGCGCGGCGAACCGAGACGCCCAACGTCCGACTCGGGCACGCGCGCTTCGAGCCAGAGCTGCGTGAGATCCGCGACCCGGAAGAGCGGTGCTCCCGCCTCCACGAAGGATCCGGGGGCTGCGTGAACGGCGGTGACCGTCCCCGAGAGCGGCGCGCGAAGCTGGACGGTGCCCTCGCCGCGCCCCGTCGTGCGTTGGACTCTGCGGAACTGGTCGATGCGACGCTGGGCGGTCGTGAGCGAGGCTTGGGCTTCCTCCGCCGCGTGCACGGCATCTTGAACACGGCGCTCGGGCACCGCCCCTTCGGTATGCAGTCCCTCGAGGCGCTGGCGTTCGCGCTGAGCAAACCGAAGCTCGAGGTTTGCACTGGTGACGGCCAACTCGAGGGACGCGAGGTCGGCGGCCTCGAGACGAGGAGCGAGCAGTCCGAGGAGGTCGTCGACTGCCACGCGCTCACCGAGGCGAGGGAAGCTCCGCCCGCTCGTCGCCACGCGACCGGCGACCGGAGCGGTTACAACAACATCGCCATCGGACCGTGCGCGGACACGTCCGGTCGTCCGAAGGGTCGGGCGAATCGGCCGTTCGGCGACGGTCGCAGTTCCAAAGGCGATCGGCCACTGCTGCTCCTTGAGGAACGTGATCCGGCCTGCGGCCTCTGGTTCTTCGGGGATGGCGGCTCTCGCGGCGGCAACGCTCTCGAAGACGGTGACTTCACCGAGGTCGTGGTCAGTGGAGACGCCTTGCGCCCGAACCTCGACGATGAGCCTCCGCTTCCCGGTCGCGGCCGGTCGCGCGACCGGGCGGAAGATGCCGGGAACGGTCGGGGCTTGCGCTTCGAAGCGCTCTTCCCCCGAATCGCTACGAAGCACGACAGCGACACGGCCGTCTGCGAGCGCCGCGAACCCGTCGAGCTTCGTGACGTGCGCCGCGCACGCAGACTCTTGGCTGCGCACCAGCGCGGGGAGCTCGATGAACAGCTCGGTCGCATCGGTCCAGTGCGTGAACGAGAGCGCCGGTCGATCGTTCGCCACCCCGTGCCCGTGTCCTCCGTCGCGGTTGTGCGAGTGGCACGAAGCCAAGAAGAGAGAGAGCAAGAGGATCACCAGATGTTTCATGGAAGCCCAGCTCCTGTGAGTCGATCGAGCTCGATGCGCGCTCGGCGAGCCGCGTGTTCCATATCGAGCGCGGTCAGCGAGTCGTCGGCCGCTCCGCGGTACGCGTCCAGCAACTCGAGGAGGCCAAGCTCTCCACCCTCGTAACCAGCGGAGGCGATGCGCACGAGGTCACCGGAGGCTGACGTGGTCTGCTCACGAAACTCGGCGGCGGCCTGACGAAGGCGGACGGCTTCGGCCCGCGCCCCACTGAGCTCGCCTTCGACCTCGGACTCGAGCAGTGCGCGGCGGCCGCGTGCCGCCCGGGCCTCTCCCTCGGCGATGCGCGCGAGCCCGGAGGATTGATCCCAGAGCGGGATCGACAACGCCGCGCCGAGGAGGAACCCATCAGTACGACCCTGGCGTCCAAGGTCGACGCCCTTCCAGCCGCCTTCGAGACGAAGATCCGGCAACCACCAACGCGAAGCCGCCGTGCGATCGAGCGAGGCAGCCTCGATGCGCAGATCCAGTGCGAGGAAGTCCGGTCGCGACGTGCTCGCCGTGCGAAGGTTCGGCAGCGCCGCTGGATCGGCTTCGGGCAGGAGGGTGCCGGTCACGGAGGGATCGGGCGCGCCTTCGCCGAGGATCGCGCGAAGGCGTGCTTGCGCGCGCTCAAGCGCCGCTTGCTCTGTGGCGAGACGCCCTCTCGCCACAGCCCGCTCACGCTCGAGCCGCCTCCGGTCGTAGGTGGCGGCGTCCCCCCGTTGCTCGCGACGGGCCACGATCGCGAGGGCCTGGTCGATGGTCCGGCCCCAGCCTTCGAGCGCCGCCACCCGGGACTGGCGATAGAGGACCTCGTAGAAGCGCTGGCGGGCATCAGCCGTGACGGTGATGCGTGCTGCATCTCCTTCGCGGCGGGCAGCCCGTGCGCGGGCGTCACCCGCGTTGCCGCGAAGACCGCGACGATTCCCGAGATCGATGGTCTGCGAGAGCGAGAGGTAGTCTTCGCCCGTTCCGAACGCGCCGAACGTCTGCTCTCGCATGTACGCGAGCTCCGGGTTCGGGTAGGCGCTCGCGGCACGACCACGGCCTTCTTCCGCGACGACGGCTCCTTCCAGCGCTTCAGTGAGCGGAGCGCGTCGGAGAGCACGGGCGACGACCTCGTTCTCGGTCAAAGGCGCGACGCGTTCCTGCTCCTGCGCGCTGGCCGTGCTCGCCAATGCGATCAGAAGGAGCACGCAGATGAAAGACCGAGCGACGGTCGGTTTTTGGTGCAGATCAAAGCGGGGCAGGCGGACGGTTGCCATGACTCCTCAGTGCGCGATGAAGGACAGCAGCGACTCGGTCACGTGGTGCAGCTCGGAGGCCCCAGCCAACACGGCGATCGCCGCAGCGCCGATCCAAGCGGCGATCGCTCGAAGAGAGCGCGGAGGTTCGGGCTCGCGAAGTAGAGATTCCACGCGACGCTCCACCGCGCGCTTCCCGAACGCTACTGCGATGGGGGAGAGCGATGGCGCAGCTGCCTGCTGCAGCGCCCGCTCCACGGTCAAGATGGCGGAGGCGACCGCGACGCGGTCTCCGACGAGCTTCCCGGCTTCCTCGTCGCATGCCTGCTCCGCGGCGACATCGATCTCGCGCACGAGCCACCTCGCAACTACCGGAAGGTGCAGGGTCGCGAGCATGCGAACCAGGCTGGCGATGAGCGCGTCGCGACGACGAACGTGAGCACGCTCGTGGGTCAGCACGACTGCTCGGTCATCGGCGCTCAGCGACTCGAGCAGCCCACTCGACAGGAGAATGCGCGGTCGGAGGAGGCCCGCGGCGATGCAGATCGGCTGAGACGTCTTGAGGACGGTGACGCCGAGATCCGAGCGGACATCCCCGGAACCCGCGAGCAAGTCGAGGACGCGCATGGCACGCACGACACGCGAGATCGCGAATGCGGCCCGCACGATCCCGTAGCTGAGAGCAAACACGAGGAGGAGCGCGAAGCCTGTGCTCACCCCCACCTTCGGAAGATGCACGAAGCAGAGATGCGCGTGCCCGTCGTCGTGAACGGTGCAGTGGTCGAAGCCCGGGAGCACGAGCGAGATGAGCGCCGGAAGACTGGCAGACAACATCAGCGCCGCCGCCGTGAGCACCGGGAGCGCGGCGAGCAGGACGATGACGCGGTGGCGCGAGCGTGCTTCCCACTGCTCGACGCGACCACCGACGGCGCGCACCAGGACGAACGAGACGAGCGCCCCGATCGCGAGGAAGGCGAGTCCGGCCAGCAGGAAGAGCTGCGCGCTCTGCATTACGGGTGTCATCGCGAGCCCCGTTCGAGCTTGCGACGACGCTCCGCGACGAGCGCCTCCAGGCGAGCCAAGTGCTCGGGGCCGGCGCGCTCCGCTAGATCGACAAAGGCGGAGACCACGACCTCGGCCTGTTCGTCCATCAGGTCCCCGACCAGCTCGCCGAGAAGTCCCCGGTGGAACTCCTCGCGTGAGACGCGGGGACGATAGACGTGTGCGTGGCTGACCTTGTCGCGCTTGAGGAGACCCTTCTTGAAGAGCCGCTTCAGCGTGGACTGGATCGTGTTGAGCGTGATGCCTCGGCGCTTGCCGAGGGCGACGTGAACAGCCTTGGCGTCCCCTTCGCCGCCCGCCCAAAGATGGGTCATGACGGCAGTTTCGAGCTCACCAAGAAGCGGCGGCCGGATTGGGGCTGACGTCACCCACAGAAGGTACTGCGACAAAAACCGACCGTCAATCGGTGTTGTCTATCCGCAGCAGACCGCGCGAGGACCTGGCGAAGATCTCTTACTGCAGATGGCGCGGTCACCCGCCGCCCGTTTTTCGCGCCGGGTGACCCGGCCAGAACGTAGACAGGGCACCTTCGCCGAGCCTGCCCTCCGACTCCACGAGTTGGCTCGGCAAGGTGAAGAACTCCTCCAGGATAGGCTGCGCCTCGGCGTCGTCGACTTGGGTGTCCCACCAGATCTCCGAACCGGTGGCTCGGATGTCGAATCGGAAGAAGCGGCAGCACGCGTGCTCTTGCTCGGCCAGCGAGCGCAGATCCGTCTCGAGCCCTGGAACTGCACGGAACCTCCATCGGACGCCAACCGCGGTGCGCTCGCCGCTGAGGTAGCCGCGCTCGAACGCCTCGCGGAACTCGTCGAGACGTTCGCGCATGCCCCGGCCATCCAAGGTGCACGCGATCGGTTCAGTCTTGGCCGGCGACACATCGGGCGTGCCGCCGACACCCGAGGAGCTCGCGGTCGTGACCTCGCATCCGCAGTTGCGTCGCTGACGCCACCACCGAACCACCGCGAGAACGATGGCGAGCAAGCCGCCGGCAATGAGAACGTTGCCCGCCACGTCGGCGCCTGCATCCACCGCTGAGACAGCCGCCGTTCCAAGTCCAAGAGCGAGCAAGCCTGGGACCACGATCGAGCACGCGACCGTGCACGCCGCGAGGCCGACCCCCACTGCTCCCAACCCGCCGAGACCCCACTTCAACGTTCCTGATCTCCGCGTGCCACGAATCGACGGCGTCATGACGGTTTCCTCCGCATCCATGTCCCAGAGCCTAGACCCTTGACCTGACTCCAGAGTCAAGACATCCTCGTTCGCATGGCGGAGGCCCTGAAGATCGGCGACGTCGCGAGGCGGGCCGGGATCACGGTGGATGCCGTGCGCTTCTACGAACGTCGTGGCGTGCTCCCGCTTCCCGCGCGACGGGCGTCGGGATACCGGCAGTACTCCGAGGCCACCATCGAGCGGATCCGCTTCGCAAAGGCGCTCCAGGCGCTCGGCTTCACGCTCGACGAGATCGCCGATGTTCTCCGCGCCGTCGATGCCGGGGTCGCGAGCTGCGAGCGAGAGCGACCGTGCTTCGAGACGGTGCTCGCGCGCATCGACGAGAAGATTGGTGAGCTCAGCGCCATCCGTCGCGATCTCGTGGCGACACTCAAGCGCTGCCGCGACGGCAGTTGCACGTTCCTGGAGCAGGCCCGAGAGACGAACGGCTCCTCTCGGCGCGTCCCGCGACGGAATACGCAGGATCTCGGCGCGAGGAGAAAGCGAGCGTGAATCCACCCATCGAGCTCCTGAGGGCAGGCGGGCTCTTCATTCTGACGGCGCTCGCCGAGATAGTCGGGTGCTTCCTCCCGTACCTATGGCTGCGGCGCAACGGCTCGCCTTGGCTGCTACTGCCCGGTGCCGCTTCGCTTGCTCTCTTCGCCTGGTTGCTGTCGCTCCATCCCACGTCCGCCGGACGGACCTACGCAGCGTACGGAGGCGTCTACATCACGACGGCGATGCTGTGGTTGTGGATAGCCGAGCGTCAGGTGCCGACACGATGGGACGTCGTTGGAGCGTCTCTCTGCGTTGCCGGCGCTGCGATCATCGTCCTCGGGTCTCGCTGACTTTCGAGTCGCTTGGCGCCGGCGCGTCCCCGACGCCCGCCTCGCGGTGCCTCCGTAGCTCCGCGACGAGCGACTCGATGTTGGTGTTCAGCCTCTCGAGCTGGTCAGCGATCTTGGGCATCGTCGCTTCGTAGAAGCGCTGGCCCATCCTGGTCTTGAAGAAGTCGTTGCTCATCGAGCTCTCCTGCGCCCTTCCCCCACCGGCGGCTTGTGCGATCCGAGAGAAAGCGCCCACGCAACCTCGATGATCACGTTAAGCGCGCGCGGTGGCTCGAGGCCCTCACTCGCGGCAAGTCGCGCGATCTCCCTCGCCAACGTGCGTCCTTGCGGCCCTTGTCGCCGGAGGGCCGCACGCAGCGCCTCCGCGCGACCCAGCACGACCCCGTGTTCGAACGCGATGTTGAACATGGCCTCCTCGCGGTCGATGGCGCGGTCCCCCACGAGTTGTTCGAGTTCCAGGTAGAGGTGGCGCTGCGAGCCCAGGGCCGCGATGACACGGCCCTGGGCGGCGATGATCCTCTTCCTCAACGTGCCGTGGCGGAGGCGCCGCTCCAGCTCCTCGTCGATCGGATGCGCCTCGCTGTCCGTTGCCGTCGAGTTCGCTTCTCGGTAGTGGTTGTGCCGCCCGCCCATCACGCGACCTTCTCGCGCAGGCTCTCGATCACCTGCGCGTGCTTCCGGATGGTGGAGACCACCTTGCTGCGGTTCTCGTCGGTGACTCCCTCCTTCACGAGGGCGGTCACGTTGCCGTGGTAGCGCTCCCAAGCGCGTTCGAGGGCCTGCAGAGGATCGCTCGAGCGGCGCGGCGGCTTGCTGAGGCCCCAGAACGTGAACCCGTTCTGCGTCTTGTTGTTCAAGCCGAGGTCCTTCGCCGCCGCCATCGCTGCCGATGAGAGCGACCGGTAAACCTTGCCGGCGTAGCGGATGCCGCCCGCTTCGACCGTGCACTCGCAGCGGACCGCGCCGTGTCGATCGCGCTTCTGGAGCAGCGTCCCCGGCGCCGGCAGGCGCGGGTCGGGCGTGTGCGGCGCCGCGGGCGTGGACACTGCAGCCGCGGGCGCCGTCGTGTCCGGCGTGGTAGCCGGCGTCTTCGGCGCGTGTTGCGCCTCCTTCTTGGCCTGCGCGTCGGCGGGCTTCTTCGCCGCAACCCGCGCGGGCGCGATCTTCGCCTTCGACTCGGGAGCCGTCTTGGTCGTCTTCTTCTCCTGCTGCTTCTTGGTCTCGCTCTTCTTGCTCATGGTCCTTCTCCTTTTGCGCCCCTGGCTCGTCAGGCCGGGTAAGGGCTGATCCCGGCGACGCGAGAACCGACGTCCCGCGTCTCGCCTTCACATCGCGTCGATGAGGGCCTCGCCGACGTGCTCGTCCTCTGTGCAGAGCGCCTCTTCGATCCGACTCCGTGCGATCTGCTCATCGCCGTCCGGCCCGAGCGCGAACCCGATCGCGATCTCCAGAAGGCGCTCGCGCATGTGGGCGGCGTCGCCGACGTGGCCCCATGTCACGCGGTCCACCTGTTCGCGCGGGTGGTTCTCGATGCAGCCGGCGATGAGGTCGAGCAGCGCGAGGGCGTCGCGCTGGTTGGCGCGCCGCTTGGCGTCTGGCGACGTTCCTCGTGCACACGTCCCGCAGGCGCACGCCGCGCGTCGGGTCTTCGTTCGTGAGCAGATCGCGGTTTCCATCTACGCCACCTCCGTGTGGCTGGTCCGGGTGGGCGGGAGCCGATCGCGGAGCGCGCGAAGCACCTGCTCCTCGATCGCCGGGCCCGCGGCGTGGATGGCATCCCAGGTCGCGCGCTGGCGTGCGCCGAACGCCTCGTAGTCGATCTGCCCCGCGTACCAGGCGTCGACGTTCGCGCCGAGCTCCGCCAGGAATCGCCTCGATCTCCTCGTCGTCCCGTCCCTCATCGTCGTTCGCCTCCGCGGTTTGCCGCGCGTCCCAGCGCGCGAGTTCTTCGGACATGAGGGCGTGCTCGGTGCATGAAGGCAAGGCAAAGCCGAGCAAAATCGGCGCGTTAGAGCTTCATCCAAGCATCCGCGGAGTTACGTTCTTGCTCTGGGCGCGGACGCGCCCGAATATGGACGCGATGCCCGGAACTTCCACACGCGATGCCCGGAAACGCCGGACAGCACGCGAACGGACCGACCTCTGGAAGCGGGTCGGCGCCTTCGTTCGCACGCGCCGTGAGGAGCTCGGGCTCTCCCAGGGCGACATCATCCAGGTCCTTGGCTACAAGAACCTCTTATGTGACGCGTCACATAATCGAGATCATGTGACCAATTCGATTATGTGACCAGGCATGTTGCTGCAAGGGTGAGTGGCTCGTAGTGCTTGTAGTCGCAGTCGTTTACCGGTTGGACGATGCAGGACAACGTCACATAATGCCGACCATGAGCATACGCAGGGATCGGCCAATGAAACCTTTCTTCGAGCGATGGACGATAGTGGCAGCAATTGCGATCGTCCTGGCGGGATGCGCCGATGCAGGGGACCGGTTGCGTGAGATCGCTCGCGTTCGTTCCCACCTCGAACGCGTCGAAAGGGAGCTCAGAGCCAGCACCCCTGCGGGTCTCAATGCAGCCCAAATTGAGAAGCGCGCCATGGTGATCCAAAACCTGCATCGGTACATCAATGCTGAGCGGTACCCTACGAACCGCATTTCCCAGGAGATGACTCCCATCTTCATCGACGGCGATGGTGCACGCTGCGCCGTCGCCGCCCTCCTGGAAGCGAGCGGACATCATGCTCTTGTCGAGCGAATTGCCGGCACCCAGAACCTGGCATATGTCGAGGAGCTTAAGGACGAACCTGAGCTTCAGGCTTGGCTGACTGACAATGGCATCACGCTCGCGGAGGCAGCGAGAATTCAACCTGAATATACCCCTCCGACCGATTCCTGGAATCTAACCGCCATGTTGTTTGGAAGCGTGCAAGGCGGTGCGCAGGCGGTGCTCGCTCCCGGCGCCCGAGTTGGCATCAGAAACAGTTACGCCGTCCCCCGAGGTTCCGCCTGCGATCACTGTGTCGATCGCAGTTGGGCGTTGATGGCCGAATACAGGCGCGACTTTCTACTCAGTCTGGGCAGCACCAACCAAGTCTCCCTTCTCGGGCAAATCGAACTCGACGGATTCCACCAGCCCGGCCATTTCAATTTTGTTCTCGGACCCGTCGCCTCGTTCGACGAAGACGACAGGCCGGGGCGCGGGTATGGAGGGCAGCTTGGATTTGGCTACTCGCTGCGTAGATTCTCGATTCGCGACCAGATTCCACTGCCGTTCTTTGTCGAGGTGATTTCTTCACTCATTCACTTCGATGATGGTCTTGCGTTTCATGCTGGCGCCAACCTCGGCGTTGTCTGGTGAGCGCTGGAATCCAGGATGCCCTTGCTTGCGAGGAAAAAAAGTCAAAGGGCTTCCAACCAGGCGAGGAGATCTTTGTCGCGCTTCCAGATCGGCTGCCGTTTCGGCATCGCCACGGGCTCCGTCGCCTCGATCGCCTTGCGCTTCATCTCGTCGTCGATCTCCATGTAGAGGTCCGTCGTCATGATGCTCGCGTGGCCGAGCCAGCTCTTGACGACCGAGAGCTCATTGCCGGCGCGAAGCAGGTGGAGGGCGGCGGCGTGGCGGAGGGTGTGCGGCCCCACGTTCTTCCGGGCGAGCGACGGCATCGAGGTCGATGCCTTCCGCACGTGGCGCTGCACGATCCGCAAGATCCCGAAGCGCGTGAGCGCCTCACCGTGGCGCCCGACGAAGAGCGGGACATCCTGGCCGACCGCGACGCCGCGCTCGCGCAGCTGTTCGCGGATGAAGGGCACCGTCTCCGGGCGCAGCGGGCAGATTCGCTCCTTCCTGCCTTTGCCGAGGAGCCGCACCTTCGAAGGCCGCTCGAGTTGCAGCGCCGAGGTCCGCACGCTCGCCATTTCCTGGGCCCGCGCGCCGGTTTCGAAGAGCAGCCGCAGTAGGAGGTAGTCGCGCCGGCCCCGGGGCTTCTTGCGATCGATGTACCCGAGCACATGAAGCAGCTCCGCGTGCTCGATGTAGACCACCGTCGGCGTGGACGTCTTCTTGATGGGGATGGCCGAGATGCGCTGGCAGAGATCGAGGAGCTGCGGTTCCCGGGCGGCGACGTAGCGGAAGAAGGTGTGCAGGGCCGCGAGCCGCGCGTTGCGCGTACGGACAGAGTTCTTCCGCCGCTTCTCGAGGTCCTCCAGGAAGGAGAGCACGGCCCCGGGCGTGAGGTCATCGAAACCGAGGTCGGCCACGGGCTTCTTCCGGCTCTGCGCGACGAACGTGAGGAAGAGCTTGAGGGCGTCGCGGTAGGCGAGCACGGTGTGGCCGCTCATATCGCGCTGGGCGACGAGGTAGTCGGCGAAGAAGGTCTGGACGTTCTTGGTAAGGCTGGGGGCTATGGAGATCATGGTGTGACTCCTTCCTGGGGTTGGTGGTCGAGATCGAAGTGCTGCCGGTAGCGATCGCTCGCGACGGCCAGCAACTCCTCTGTGGCGTGCAGGTAGACCTGGGTGCCGGAGATGTGGGCGTGGCCGAGGTACGTGGCCAGGGCCGGCAGCAGCGCCTGGACGTTCTTTCCCTCGCGGTACCAGGCGAGGAGGCGGTGAACGGCGAACGAGTGACGAAGGTCGTGCAGCCGCGGTCCGCGCGTGCCCGCCGGCCCACGCAGGCCGCACTTGCGGGAGATCCGCCGGAAGGTCGGTTGGGCTGTGTCGTAGGGAATGCGCTGGCCCCAGTCGTTGACGAAGAACGGGGCGCTGGGCGCGGTCGAATGACCCTTCTCGGCCCGCAGGACGAGGTAGCGCTTCAGGCCGGCGACGGTAGAGGCGGCGAGAGGTACCAGGCGTGCCTTGTAGAACTTGGTCTTGCGGACGTGGAGCAACTGCTGGCGCACGTCGAGGTCATCCAGGTTGAACGCGAGCGCCTCGCTGATCCGCAGCCCGGCGGCATAGAGAAGCGCGAACAGGCAGTGGTAGGTCTTGGGGCGGAGCGAACCGCGGGGCCGAACATGGAAATCGAGCGCGCCCCTGAGCAGCCTCTGGATCTCCTCTGCTGAGTAGATGTGCGGCGCACGCGGAGCGGCCCGGCCGGGCTCGAGGTCGCGGCCCGGAATGAATGTGACCGGCTCGCCCTGCCGTAAGTGGAGGCAGAACTGGCGGATGATGGAGAGCTGCCGCTTGCGGGTCAGCGGCGAAAGTCCGTTGAGGCTGCGCAGGAACGACTCGACGATGGCGCGTGTGATCGGCCCCGCGGTCGACATCTCGCGCGTGAGCAGGCGATCGAACTTGCCGAGAGTGTAGATCTGATCGCGGAGGTCGAAGCCCAGCGAGCGTTTGAGTCGCACGTAGCCAGCGAGGTCAGCGCGCAGCACGCTCTTAAACTGGACCTTCACCTCGGCGTGACGCCGGAGGCGGGTCATGACTCGCCTCCAGGCCATTCGAGGGCGGCCTGCCGGAGCATCGGGAGGTCGACCTTGGTGTAGATGAAGGTGCTCTCGATGCTGCGGTGACCGAGCATGTCGCGGATGGTCTTGAGCGACACGCCCCGCTCGAGCATCCGGGTGGCACGGCCATGACGCCATGTGCGTGCGCCCACGATGGGCGCTGTGACGCCGGCCTTCCTCGCGTGGCGTTCGATGAGCGGGTAGAGGTTTGAGCGCAGCGGGCGGATCGGCACGCGCAGGCGGAGAAACACCTCCCGGAAGGCGACGCCCGGGCGGGCTTTCAGCCAGGCCACGAGCGCCTCGCCGACCTTCGCTGTCAGCGGTAGAACGACGTCGCGCCCGCCCTTCACGCCGAGGAAGCGGATCGTCCCTGCTCGCCAGTCGAGGTCGTCCAGCCGGAGCGCCCGGATCTGCCCGATGCGCATTCCGTAGGTGGCGAGAATGAGCAGCAGGGCGCGATCGCGCCGGCCCTTGACGCTCTTGGGATCGACGGCGCGGATGGTCTTCTGGATGTCCTCCCAGGCGAGCACCGGCGGGACCCGGTCGAGGCGGTAGCGCGGGATGACCGGCACGACGGTGACGAGGTCGCGCGGGACGTAGCCGCGGATACGCGCGAAGCGGAGGAAGCCGCGCAGGGCGATGGTGGCAGCGATGCGCTCGGAGCGGCCGAGCGACTCGCAATGGCTCACCAAGAACCGGCGGATGCTCGCGGCACCGAGCGTGCCGAGGCCGGTCGCGCACGCCTGCTCGCCTAGCGAGTCGAGGAAGGCGCCGGCGTGCTTGCGGTGGCCAGCGAGGGTGCTTGTCGGCCGGATCCCGCGGTGGTCGCGCGAGAAGTCGACGAACTCACACAGGAGCTGCTCCTTGGGAGTCAAAGGTGGCTCGGTATCTGGAGCGATCACCTCGCGCTCGCGCAGGAATGCCAGCAAGCGGTGAAGGCGACCGCGTGCCCTCTGTGCATCCTCGGCGCGCATGCCTCCCAGGCGAACCCGCTTCGCCAGGTATTGCTCGACCAGCTCCTCTGTCAGCTCCGCCGCGCTGTTGATTCCAGCGGCGGACGAAAAGGCGCCGAACCAGTGCGCGAGGGAGACGGTCTTACAGATTGCGTCTCGCCGGTACCCCTGCGCTGCCAGCGACGCGGCGAAATCTGGAAGGTGCTCGCCCAGCAACCCGACGCGCAGACGTGCGCGGCGTTTGCGGCGAATGAAGATGTCATCGAATCTGCCAGACGTAGGACGAACAGGTGCAGCCATCACGGAGTCCCATCACCACCGGGGCCAGGTGACGGACGTGGGCTGGCTCCGGCGGCAGTGGCGCCGCGCGCCCGTTGCCAGCGACCGCCGGCGCTTTAAGACCTCCAGGTGCGTCGGGCCGTTTGCCTCGCGAGGATCAGGAATTCGTCGAGCTGCTGGAGGAGCCGCCGCTGGTACTTCGCTGGAAGGCGGCGGTAGCAGAGGACCAGCTCCTGCTCACTCCGTGACAGGTCCTTACCGAACCGGTCGTGAAGCCGCGGGCCGCCTCCAGCCTCCATGCTGTCGCGCTCGCCTACGACAAATTGGAAGAAGTCATCGCGGGGCACTTGGAGGAGGTCGGCCCATGCGTAAATGCGCTTGGCCGGCAAGCCTTCGATCCCGACCTCAAGATTGCTGATCGAGTTTCTGCTCTTGTAATCAAGCAGGCGGCAAATATCTCCCTGCGACAGGCCCAGCTCCAGGCGGCGCTTCTTGATGAACGCGCCAATGCGCTTGCGGTGGGTATCGGTAACTCGTCGAGCCGATCCAGAACTTCCGGGCATCCATCCATAATACCTGGACATCGCTGACTGGCGAAGATCGCGAACTCGACCTTGGAGCAGCTGCCGTTATGTGACCGAGGATGAGAGAACGGCGAAGAGTTTCGGCCGCCTGTGCCCAGCGGAGCACATAACGGAGCTGGTCACATGATCGCGCAACGCCGTCAGCAATATCGAGGTCGGCATCGAGGGGCTCCCCGCGAAGCGGGCGTACGCGTGGGCCGATGTTCTCGAGCTGCCCCGCGACGCCTTCTTCCGGTTCGTAACCGGCGAGGCCGATCGCATGGAGGTCCCGAAGTCGGCCGCCAAGCCGGACGCGGCCGAGCGCTTCACGGCAGCGGAGGCCGGATTGATCGCCACCTATCGGCGGCTCCCTCCGAAGTACCAACGCCGGCTGCGCGAGCAGGCCGACGAGTTCGCGACGCTGGCTCGCGCCACTCGGCCGGCGAAGAAGACCTGACCGCTCCGAGCTCAAGCCACGGGCGACGATCGGAGGCGTGCGACGTGCTCCTCGAGCCAGTCGAACGCAGCGCGCGTCGCTTCGTTCATGACGGCGCCTCTCCGAACGGAGACCGCGGCGAGCGCCAGAGACTGTGCCACGACCTCGACGTCGTCCCGGCGGCAGCCGTAGTCGAGGAGCAGCTCGGCGAGCCGGCGTGTCGAGGGCATCGTGCCGTACCGCCAGAAGTGCATCTCCAGGTTCGAGCGGTATGCCTCGGCCTCGTACCGGGCGCGAGACGCCCTGTCGGTCAGATACGTGGCCTCGTACGAGAGGCCATCGCGATCGTGCTGCACCACATGCTGGTGTTCATGGACGCAGATGACGACCTGGCTCCAGAGGTCCCAACCGCCCTGCGGGTTACCGACTTCGAACGGCGCGTAGATGCGCCGGCCGATCGTCGTCGTGAAGTGCGTCAGGAACCGATCGCGATCGAGGATTCCGAGCAGGTCGAGCGCGTGCGCGACGAGCTGCATCTCGGTCGCTTCCTGCTTGTTGACCGTCGTGGTGTCGAAGCGCTCGCTCATGTGGCGCCAGAAGGCACGGACCTCGTCCGGCTTGATGTCGCGCCAGCGAAAGATCGCACCGACGATCGGGAGCGCCTGGATTCGGCCTTTCACTGCGCTCCTCCTTCCTGATCCTCGCCGGCCGGCGTGCAGGTGTGCCCGGTGATCCGTCCCTCCTCGGTCTCCTCGTCGACGAACTCGCAGACGAACCGTTCGCCGGATTGCGCGGAGACGCGGTCGCAGTCGGCGAACACCGTCCAGTACGCGTTCGCGTCGCAGATCTGGGCCACGTTCCCAACGCAGCGGGTCTCGGTCCGGGCACATCCGTCGGGCGGCCGGCAATGCGCGAAGCAGCCCGCGACGAACACCAGGAGGACGACGGACAATCGAACCGCCACGGTCACCACTGGAACCTCACGCCCCCGAGCGCGCCGTAGTCAGTCTGCCAGCGATCGAAAGGATCGCGCGCCACTCCCGCCCAGCCCTGGCCGAACGCCGAGAGCGACTTCGTGATGCGATGGGAGTAGTCGACGGCACCGCCCATGCGATCGGGCTGCAGGTAGCCGAAGAGATCGATCTTGCCGTGGCCGGGCTCAAGCTCACCGGCGCGGCGGAACTGGTCGTCCACACGCGAGACAAGAGGATCCAGAAAGAGTGGCGAAGGTCTCCATGGCACCGTCGGCGCTTCGGTCGGCTTCGTGTCGCCGGCACGGGTGAGCGTTTCGCTCACGCGGCCGGCGCTGGTGCCAAAGGGGACGCCGCACCTCCGTGCGCGCCGCCGTTCGCGACGGGAGTGCTCCGGCGAAGGTCATGGACGGCCGCCTCGACCTTCGACGACAGCAGCCCTTCGAGCGCGCTGCCGCCGAGACCAAGGATGGCGGCGGCCTCAGCGAGCCCCTTCGTCCCGAGGTGAGACTTCACGGATGCGAGCGCCTTCTCCTTGATCTGTTTCTTCTCGTCGTCGGTGATCTTGCCGTCCGCGCTGGCCGCCTTGATCTGCTCGACGACGGTCTGCTGCATGTCCTTCACAGCAGTGAAGACGGCATCGTCGAGTCGGACGAGGACGCCCTTCAGGTACTCGTTCTGCACCTTCGCTCGAATCAGCTGCGCGAGCTTCGCGGCCGCCCACGTGAGGGCGGCAAGCAAGAGGGGTGAGAGGATCTCGAGAACCTTCAGGCCGATGTTTCCGGTGTCCATGACTTCTCCTTTCAGGCACCGGCCGTCGGGCGCGATGCTTCGTTCGTGGATGGCGGCTCGCGGAACGCCGCCTGAAGCCCGGGCCACAACGTGAGGCCCGGGTCCGGCTTCGACTTCGAGACGTGGTAGTGGCCGCAGACACCCCGAAAGCCGCGTGGCGCCAGCGTCCGAAGCACGTCGCCGCCAGGGCCGAGGGGAACTGCGCGCGGGATCCCGAAGCGCGCGCAGAGGACCTCGGCGAGCTCGACGACCCGCTTCATCTGGACGTCGTAGAAGTCGAGGTGCTCGTAGCTGCGCGCGCCGTGGACGCCGGGGCCCACCACGAGCTCGCGCGGTGGCTTCTGCCACTTGTTCCTGTGCGGCTGCACCGGGTTCTGGATCTCGACGCCGACCGAGCGCTCGTTGACGTCACCGGCGTGCCATGCGCGCGCCTCCGCGAGATCGAGTGCCTGATAGACGGTCCCGTCGCCGTCGAGCATCAGATGCACGGAGAGCTTCCGCTCGAGCAGGACGTGGAAGCATTGGCGGGCGGACATGCATCCATCCCAGTGGAGGACGAACAGGTTCACGCCCTTCCCCGAGGGATCGCGCCGCTTGGTCCATCCGCCGCGTCCATAGAAGGACATCCCGCCGGGCTCGTCCCAGGTCACGACGGGAAATGGAACCGGGACGCGCTGGCCGGCGATGATCAGAAAGTCGCCCTCGGGGGGCTTCGGCTTGATGCCCTCGAGCGCAGCGGCGGTCTTGGGACCGACGATGCCGTCGACGGTGAGCGCGCCGTGCTCCTTCTGGAAGAAAGCGACGGACTCGGCGAAGTCCTCGCTGGCGACATCGGTGGGCCAGCCCGCGGGCACCGACCAGCCCAGTCGCTCCTTGTAGTAGGGGTTCAGCTGCTGCGCGCGGCGCAGCCACTTCTCCGAGAGGAGCTGCTGTTCGGTCTCGGTCATGACTTCTTCTCCCGGAGCTCTTCGGCGGCCGTGACGAGGTCCGAGATGGAGCCCGCCACGCGCTGGTTCTCCTCACTGGCCTCGTCGAGGAGGCGCATCCCGTCCTCGTGCGTGAGGCGCCCACGCAGAGCTTTCTGGCGCAGGAGCGCGAGATGGATGTCGCGCGGCTCGGCGTACCCGAGCTCGACGACGAGCTCGCCGAGCTGCCGCGGATCGCCTGCCTTCTGTCGCGCCACCGCGTCGGAAAGCTGCTGCTGGGTGAGCGTTCCCATCCTCAGCAGCACGTCGCCAAGGCGGCTGTCTGCATCGTTTGGTCTCATCGTCCCCTCCCGCTCATCGCGCGGATGGCGTCGGTGAGCGCCGTGACCGCGGAGTGCATCCTCTCGACGGTCACCTTCGTCTCGACGGCCAGCGTGACCGTCTTCTCGTAGACCGAGCGCAGGTGCATCTCTTTCTCGCGCCGGTCATGCCGCTCGAGCCACCAGCCGAAGATGAAGATGGCGGCCATCGCGTACGGTCCGCCCGCCTTCAGCGCCTCCATGAGCGTGGTGATCGCATCCACGGCTATCCCTCCGGCGCCGGCTGCGGTGGCGGCACGTTGAGAACGGTGGTCGGAAGGCCAGGCGTGATGTCGGGGGGGCTCGTCGTCTCCGCATCGATCTCGTCCTCGACCGCTGGGTCGATCCATCCCTGGCTCTTGAAGTGGACCGCCAGCGCGTTGGCCGCGCGGCGATGCTCATAGAAGTGCGAGCCCGCATACTTCACGTCGCATACGTCCCACGTGCGAACGACCATCTCGTTCGCACCGCATGGGCAGCGGCGGAAGCAGACGATGTTGACGTTGTGAAGACCCGGTAGGAGCTGACGGCCTAGCCGTGGCCTGCACGGACACGGATCCTCGATGCCGCTCGTCGGGAACCCGAGCGCCGCCCGCGCAGAGCCCCCAGGGATCTCGATCATCGACATCGACCCCGTGTCGGCGCTCTCGATCGTGACGCACGTTCCGCCGAGGTTGATCACCGCGGTCGCGCCGGTGAGGCTGGCATTGAGCTTGTCCCGCAGCTGCTCGGCGGTGACGGCCGCGAAGTCTGGGAAGCTGCCAGAGCCAAACGTCACTGTCTGCGGCGTCGCCTGACCGTCCACCTTCACGTCGAGCGTCGAATCGACGGGCACATTGAACGGACCAGGCTTCGTGTCCGCGCCGCCGCGATCGAGCGCGATTCGGCGCTCCAGCCCGCAGGCGGCACAGGTCTGCACCAGGAAGCCCGGCGGCGTCGTGAGATCGATTTGCTTGATGGGCATCGCTGGGCCTCCTCAGGACGCAGTCACGTGCGTGTAGAACCAGGTCGTTCCGGCGGCCCCGTTCACGAAGACGCCAGTGCCGATCTCCGATGCCGCAAATGAGAACGGCCCGGAGTCCACGCCCGTCGTGCTCTGCGAGGCGAACGTGATCGACGACGGCGTCGCGGAGAATCGGTGCTTCCACGTGCAGCCCGTACCCAGGTTTCCGTTCTCGGAGTCGGTCGCCTGAATGGCCGCGTACGACGTGGTCTGGCCGTTGCCGAACCAGTCGTCGGTGTTCCAGGAGTTGGCGCCGTTCGTGGGGATGTTGACGTCCCACGAGCCGTCCCAGGTGCCGTCGGCGAAGTTGCCGGACGGGCTCTTGCGGAAGAGTGTGAAGTTGAAACGGTCCATGCGGAGCATCGAGGAGTTGTTCCCCGACGTGTCGCGGACCCACTGCGTCCCGTCCCAGCGGGCGTTGCAGGTCACCTCCCAGCCGCCGTCGAGGCCAGCATAGAAACGGACCTTCATCCCGCCGCCGGCCTGGATCTCCCAGAGGAGCTTGCGTGTGGTCGGTGCCGCCGTTGTCGCCATCGCGCCGTTCGTGTCGCCGGCGGCGCCGTTCAGCGTCTGCAGCGCTGTGAACGTGTTGGCGACGTTCGTACGCACCGACGTTGCGTCGAGCGCGTCGAGCTGCGACCGCACCGTTCCTGCCGGGAGGTTCCCGGCCGCCGCCGCTCCGACACGTGCAGCCCCAGCCGTCGCGACCAAGTCGCTGACGATCTTGTCGAGCTGCGCCTCGACCGTCGTTGCCGGATTGGTCGTCCCATCGGCCCAGTTGCCGCCGCCCGCGTAGCCGATCGCAGAGGCAGCGTGGGCATCGGTCGCGTCGTTGATGTGCGCGTTGATGAAGCCGAGAAGCGCGTCGAGCTGCGATCGCACGGTGCCCGCACCGAGAGAGTTCGGCGCACCTGCCGTCGCCGCCGCACCTACTTTCGGAGCCCCAGTCGTCGCCGCGAGGTCGGAGATGATCTTGTCGAGCTCACCTTCGATCGTCGTCGCTGGGTTGGTAGTGCCGTCGGCCCAGTTGCCGCCGCCTGCGTAGGTGAGTGCTGATGCAGCGTGCGCGCCGGAGGCCAGGTTGATGTGGGCGTTGATGAAGCCGAGGAGCGCATCGAGCTGGGAGCGCACTGTGCCTGCGCCGAGTGAGTTCGGCGCACCTGCAGTCGCCGCGGCGCCGACCTTGGGTGCACCGGCAGCGGCGGAGAGATCGGCGACGACTTTGTCGAGCTGGGCTTCGACCGTGGCCGCCGGGTTCGCCGTGCCATCCGCCCAGTTCCCTCCACCGGCGTAGTCGACGGCGGCCGCCGGGTGCCGGTCAGCGGTCCCCGAGACGTGCGCGTTGAGGAAGGTCAGGAGATCGGAGACCGCCTCGATCGTCTTGCCGCGACGGATGGAACGCGGCGCCCCGCTCGTCACGAAGGCGTCTTGCCGGCGCGCCGTCGAGATGTTGGCGTTGAGGACCTGCGTCTGCCCGAAGGTCCGCGTGATGTCGGCGAGCAGGATCGCGTCCGAGCGCAGCGGCGGAGGGAGCGCGGTACCCGCCGGTGCTTGCGCACCCTGCGAGACGATGAACCTGAAGCTCTCGTCCCGCCGGAAGAACACCGTGAGCGAGTTGCCGTCGACGCGCGGGTCGGAGAGCGCGCGGTCGAACTTCACGAAGACGGAGACGATCTTCTCCTGCCCCGCGGCGGAGACCGAGGTGGATACGCCGCCGTCGTCCTGCGCGGCGTTCACGTTCTGGAGCGCCGAGAAGAAGATGCGTTGCCCGAGCTGATCCAGGACCGCGCCTGGCCCCGACACGTCCGCGCTGAGGTCCGGAACGGGCGCGTGCTGGGAGACGACGGCGTTCGCGAGGACGCCGGTGAACCCGAGGTCCGCGGCGAGGTTCTGGTCCGCCTTCTCGAGCTCCGCGAAGCCGTCGTCGAGCTCGGCCTCGGTCACTCGCTGTCGGAAGAAGTAGTCGCGTCGGTTCGCCATCTACGCCCTCAGTGGAGAAGCCACGTCTCGCCCAGCTCGGAGAGGCCCAGTTCCAAGTGGTCGATGACTTCGGGAATGACCGGCTCGACGACGCGGAAGTGCGTGTGCGCCGGCTTCATGTAATCGACGATGATCCGCACCCGCAGGCGCTCCTCGGTCGTAAGCGCGCGCGGCGTGATGACGTCGAAGGCGAACGCAGAGAACGCGCCCGAGGCACCGAGGATCCAGTCCTCGCCGAGCAGGGAGTCGCCGAGGATGAGCGCCTCGCCGGCGTACGACTGGATCTCCACCTCGAGGCCGAGGAAGAAGCGGATGGCGTTCTTGATGCCGACCGCGGTCCCCTTCTCGCGGTAGACCGCGACGAGCACGTTCAGGAGCCGCCGCTTGTCCGCGAGCGACAGGTCGAACGGAAACGGATTGCCGAGATCGCCGAGCATCACGTCGACGAACGGCTCGGGCGCGATGTCAGAATCGAGGATGTCGGTGAACCGATCGACGTCCGCGAGGAGCAGCTCGGTCACCTCCTGGAGGCAGAGGAGGAACCGGCGCAGATCGCCGGTGAGGTCCTCGCGCCGGTTGAGCATCGGCAGGAGCTGGTAGAGCTCGAGCCGGCGGCGCGCTGGACGCGCTGGAACGAAGCCGACGAACTCCGCCATGTTGCTTGGCGCGACGACGGGGTTCCCGAAGAGGTCGACGACGCCGGCGACCGAGAGTCGGTAGAGCGCGCCGGGTGTGAGCTCGATGTCGGTGAGGACCTCGACGCTCGAATTCGTGACGGGGTCGACTCCGATCGCCGCGACGTCCACCGCGGGCGCGCTCACCCGCTCGATGGTGTAGAGCGCCGGATTGAGTGCGTCGTCCGTGGCGAGCCCGCTCTCCTGTTTGACGTTCTCGTCGAAGCTCACGCGCACGCGCCTCAGCTCGCGCGCCTGCGCACCAACAACGTGCGGTGCGGTCAGGTCCTCGCAGAGGAAGGACCACGTCGTGTCCAGCTGGAACGCCCCGCCGATCGTCTGCGTGATGACGCGAACCGCCACCTCCTGCAGGCTCTCGAAGGGAGCGAGCGGGTCGACGACGACGCGGAGGGTGTCCGGCCGCGGGTTCGTGGCGCTCGACTGCGAGCCAGTGAATCCGGGCTGGAAGACGCCCCCCGAGAAGGCGAGCACGCCGGCGATGAACACGTCCGTCGCGGCGACTGCAATACCGGCCAGGTCCAGGTCCGTGATGTCGAACGCGATGACCGCATTGATCGGAATCTGCGCCTCCGCTGGCTCGGGATCGCGGTTGATGACGATCGGCGTGGTCGGCGTCGGGTCCAGGAGGACCGCGTCGATGTAGAGCGCCGGGATTTCGAGCTCGAACGCCATGGTCACACCGCCACCACCGCGAGCCGGAAGGCCAGCTCGTGATCGCCGGAGAGCTTCGAGACGTTCGCTGCGAGGTCGACGCGGTCGCGCGTGCGCCCGGGCAGGAGCAGCGCGCTCGCTTGTTCGGCGCCGTCGATGCGGATGGACGCTCTCCACCCTAGGCCGGCGGGAACGCTCCCCGGCGGGCGCATGCGCGCTCGGAAGCGCGCGATCTTCGCGTCACCGAAGTCCGCGGTCTGCTTCACCTCGACGAAGTCGCCGACCTCGAGCTTCTGCGTGAGGCCAGGCAGGTCGCGCCCAAGCACGAAGGCGAACGTCCCCTCAGGAGGGGTGAACGCCGCGGAAGCGATCCGCCCCTGCGTCGTTCCAAGCTCGCGATTCCATGCCGTCAGCGCCACGTCGTTCCTCCGTCAGAGCTGTCTGAAGACCTCGACGTGATCGACGAAGCCTCGCCGGGTCACGTCCTTGGTGAAGAAGCCGAAGCCCGCGCGCCCAGAGGTGAAGGGCTGCGAGCCGGCGTTGATGCCGAGCGCGTCGTCGATGAACTCGCTGAGTCCGGGCACCGCCACCCAGGTCGGTGCGGAGCCGAGCGGGTGGGCGACGAGATCGTTCTGGAAGACCTGGAGCAGCACGTCGCCGTTCAGGTTCACGACCATGTCGAGGCGGAGGTGCAGCCACGTGCCCGGCATGAACGTGCCGGTGTTGCGCCGCAGGACGCCCTGCGTGCCGGGCGGGATGTCCGGGAGGCCGCCAGAGAGCGCACCCTTTCGAAGCACGATGTGGTGCGGGTCGCCGTCCGCGAGCCCGAGCAGGTATCCGTTGTCGTTCACCGACGGTCCCTGCAGGCCGATGAACAGGGAGGGAGCGAAGTTGAGCGGACCGCCCGACGGCCCGCGCTGCAGGACGCCGCGCACGCTCCCGCCCTTCGCCATCGGAGCGAAGTTCACCTGGTTCGTGAAGACACCCACCGCACCCTGGGCTGTCGCGAGCGAGTTGAACCCGAAGACGAAGCTCCCGCCGCCGGGCGGACGCGCGACGCCCGTCGTGACGCCGCGGTCGACCGTCGCAGCGTCGAGCCCATCGTTCAGGAAGGTCCAGTCGGTCTCCGCCACGTCATCTCCTCACACGGTGGTCATCCGCACGTTGGGCCAGAGCTCCTCGAAGTCCTCGACGGGCTCCGGCGTTCCGGCCGCGTCGTACGAGGCGGCGCTGAGGTTCCCGGGTACGAACGCGAACACGAACGCCTGGTTGCTGTGCCAGCCGGACTCGAAGGCCTCTGTCGGCGCAGCGGAGAGATCGACGGGCGAGAAGACGAAGAGGAACGTCTCGTTCGTCGTCCAGAGGCCGTCGAAGTCCTCGACGAGCTTCGTAGGCGCGCCGGGGTCGTAGTCAGCGGCAGCGATGCTGCCGAGCTCGAAGAGGAAGGACTCGTTCTGCGACCAGTCCTCTTCGAAGTCTTCGATGGATTCGGGCGCGGGGTCGAACAGCGCGGGCTCGACCGACGTGAGCGCGAAGGCGAAGAGGAAGTCCTCGTTGAAGAGCCAGGCACGCTCGAAGTCTTCCTGCGGTCGCTCGGGCGCGGGCCCGAAGCCGGCGATCTCCTCGGCGCTCGACTGGAAGGCGTGCAGCCACCCGAGCGCGCCACCGGGCTCCGCGGCCGCGCTCTCGAATCCGAGGTTCTGGAAGGTCGGCACCGGCATCGCGTCCTCACAAAGGCAGGCCCGTGTCGCCGTTGAGGAGGGTGACCTGGCCGAGCGCGGGGAACTCGCGCACGTCGATCGGCACGTCCTCGCGCGCGCCGTTCAGCAGGAAGTCATGGGGGCCGTCGCCGACTTTGCGGACGCCGGCGACGTCGCGGACCACGTTGAAGATGTCGGAGAGCGCGATCTCACCCGCGGGGTCGCCGCCCGCGTCCTTGAGGTTGAAGCCGAAGTCGACGTTCGGGTTCGGCGTGCCGTCGGAGAGCGACACCGCGAAGAACTCGGTGAGCGCCTTCTGGATCGCTCCGCGCACGACGCCGGCATTCGCGCCCTGGCGCAGGAACACCATGGCCTCGACATCGACCGCCAGATAGTTCGGGTCCTGCACCGAGACCTGGAACGTCAGCGTGCTCGGGAAGACGACGGTGACCTGGTCCTTCACCGCGTCCTTGAGGGCCTGCGAAGGCGCGCCTCCGCCGCGCGGGATGACGTAGAGGATTCCGGTGTTCTCGGGGATGCCGGCGTCCTCGTTCGACGTCAGCATCAACGCACGCGCGACCTCCGAGAGGCGGCGCGCGTTGATCTCGAAGTCCTCGCGCGAGACGGTGCGGTTGAGGACGCGGATCGACTCGGGCGCGAGCACCTTGATCTGCGCGACCGTCTGCCGGTCACTGCCGCCGGACGCAGGCTGCGGATTGGTGACCGTGACGGAGACCGGCGCGCCGTTGTCGTCGGTGAACGAGCCATCGAGCTTCGTGAGGGTGCCGGCGTTGACGTTCCCCTTGGCGCCGCCGCCCGTCTTGTAGCGAGCGGTGATCGTCCCCGAGGGGATGACGCCGTTGACTCCGTTGCCGAAGCGGACCGTGGCGCGATCGCTCTGATCGACCACGACCGTGAAGTGTCGATCGGCCGCTCCGGAACCGAGGAAGTTCTGGACCTCCGTGTACGTGCCGTTGCCTGCGGAGACCACGGCCGATCCATCGAGGAAGGGTGTCGCCGGGAGCGCCACCTCCTGATTCGGGAGCCCGCTCGATGCGAAGAGCTCCTCCTGAGACTCCGAGTGCTCGACCGTGCCGGTGGTGGTCGGCGGTGATGCGCCGGCTGGGATCGTGACGTCGTCGAGGAGCTGGAAGATGGCAGGGTCGGTCACCGACGCCGTGCGCACCCGCGTCCCGCTACGAACGGTGACGGGCGCGGCAGGAACCGCGGCGAGCGCGATGACGACGTCGGTCGTCGCGGCCCTCGCGCCGGCGGGCCGGAAGCCGAGGAGCTTCGTGAGCGCGATGAGGTTCTTGCGCTGGGTCGCCGTGGCGATGCGGCTCTCGCGCGCCTGGTTGTCCTGGTAGAAGGCGAGGAGGTCGCCAACGAACGCGAAGAGCTCGAGCAGCATGTTGCCGAAGCTCGCGACGTTGAAGTCGGTCCAGTCGGGGAAGACGGAGCGAACGAGGTTCTGCAGCCTGAGTCGCAGGCTGTCAAAGTCCTTGTCCGTGTAGTCCGTTGCCTGAGCCAGCTGCGCCATGGACCCCTTCAAACGCGAAAAGCCCCGGCCGGAGGGGCTCCTCCGAACCGGGGCTCGAACGACTCGACGACCCGTGTGCCGGCTACTCCGCCGACCCTTCAAGTATATGGAACGTCCATATAGCGGTCAAGACCGTGCTCGGGCATACTCGGGCTCGAGGCGAGAGCGATGATCGTCGAGCAATGCTCCTTCGTGTCCCTGGCGACCGCCGACCTCGAGCGAGCTCGATGGTTCTGGGTGGACCGGCTCGGCCTCACGGTGAGCGACGAGGAGCCAGGGCGATTCTTCGTCGTCGACGCGGGCGGCGTCCCGCTGCGGGTCGACCAGGTCGACGGGGACGTCCATCGCGTTGGGAGCACCGATCCCGTCGTCACGTTCAAGGTCGCATCGGTGGCCGAGACCCTCGCGGACCTCGCCACTCGCGATGTCTACGCCTACCGTGGACCGCACCCCGTGGCTGGCGGCAGCTACGCCGAGCTACGCGACCCCGAGGGCCGGGCGGTCATCCTCACGGAAGCCGGCTGACGCTCAGGCCATCACGGTCTGCTCCACGCCGTGGAGCAGGACGTTGTTCCCTGGCACGTTGGTCGAGATGACGTTGTAGCGAAGGCGGATGGCGAGGACGTTGTCGCCGTCTTGCCGCTCGCGCGTGACCTTCACGGAGGTGACCACCACACGCGGCTCCCAGCGCTTGAGCGCGTCGACGACGTAGACGCGCGCCAGCTCCTGGAGGACGGCGTCGTTCCTCTGGTGCCGCAGGAGATGCAGGAGCGAGCCGAACTCCGTGCGCCACGGCAGCTCACCCTGCGTGAAGTCGCTCCCGGCCATGGTCCCGAGGATCTGGCCGACCGCGCTCCGGATGAGCCGCTCGCCGCCATCCGCCGCGAAGTCGGCCTTGAGGTCACGACGGAACGGACGCAGGAGACCGAAGCCGAGGAACTCGTTTCCCGTTCCACGGGCGGGACCTTCGAGGTCGGCCGTGACCGTGGTGGCCGGCGTCGCGGCGCTCGGCTCAGGGAGGAGCGGAAAGGAAGCGGAGACCGGCATCAGTTCGCCTCATTCCCCGCGCGGTCGATCGCGAACGTCTGGATGGTGGGCGCCGCGGGCCACCCGCCGGAGCGGAGCAGGGCGTAGCGGAACCCGGCCGCAATCATCGCGCGCGACGAGCTCGCAGCATAGAAGCCGCGGAAGCCGTCGCCGTCGTGGACAACCTCGGTCACCCCTGTGGCCGGGAAGAACGCGACGACGAAGATGCGCCGGAAGTCCCCGGACTCGTCCGTAACATCGAAGGAGACCGCGCCCGTGCGCGAGATGGGCGTCCCTGGCGCCGGGTTGAAGTTCCCAACCGCCGGCGCGGTCGCGTCGACGGGCGGCGCAGGGGGCGCCGGGATGAAGAGCAGGTACCCCGGCGAGATGGGGCGGACGAGGCTCGCGCGGAGCATGGTGCTCGGCGCATAGCGATCAAGGGCCTGAGAGAGCACGCGAAGGTTGAGGAGCGAGACGATGCTACCCGTGACGTAGTGCGCGAGCGCGGGTGAGAGTGCGCGTTCGGCCCCGGCGCGGACGAAGCCGCCCTGGTCCGATCGCACGCCAGAATCGGACACCGGTCGAGCGGCGCCAGAGGCGAGGAGGCTTCCGGCGACCTGGTAGCTGCCGCCGATGCTGATCGGTCGAGAGGCGGGCAGGCCGACGTACCCGCTCCGGGAGTAGACCGCGCCGGTCTCGCTGATCGGCTGCGTCGCCATGGGCTACGGCCCTGCTCGCACGAAGTCGATGCCCTGCCGGGTGATGCCGCTCTTCGGCGTGGTCGCGCCGTCCCACGGGATCGAGAGCTTCACGCTCGGTACCGTCGAGGTGCCGATCACGCAACGCTTCTTGTCGCTCGAGGCATCGTGGGTCGCGATGTTGCCGACCTCGCGCACGAACTCCACCTGGCCGAGGAAGCCGTGGTGGGGCGTCTCGTTGACGGCGCAGGCGATCGGGAACTCGTCGAACTCCGGCGTCGCGAAGAGACGGTTCGGCTGGAGCGCCGACGTGTTCACGAGGATGTTGAGCCGCTCGAGGAACAGCTGGCGGACGCCGATCGCGTTGTCGCGGTGGATCCCACCGCCCTGCTGGCCCGAGTTGCCAGCGGGGTCGCCGTAAGTCGAGTTGGCGGACCACGGAAGGATCCCGTTGTCCGAGATCATGACGAACGGGTGCGGCAGCACGAGCCCCTGCCGAGGCGTCAGCACGCCAACGAAGGTAGCCTGGTAGGTATTGTCGTCGTCGTTGTCGACGGCGATGAGGAACGAGTCATCGTCGGCCACGACGTGCATCCGAGCCTTCGGGCTGCTGCCGAACGACTGGCTCATGATCACGGCGGTGTTCTCGCGGTTCGTCGCCTGCGATCCACCGGCGTTGTTCGAGCGCGGCAGGACGTGGACCTGCGTTCCGCCAGTCGGCACCTTCCAGACCGGCGCGCCCTTCGTGTTCGCACCAAGCGTGCCGCCGGCGCCATTCCATGGGTTGCCGTCGCCGCCGACCCCCACCGCCACGGCGATGCCGACCTTGCCGGTGGAGAACGTGGACGTCGAGCCGAGGAAGAGGCCCGGGTTGCCGGGGGCGGCGTTGAAGCCGAGCGTGTTGGGCGCGTACTGAAAGAGGACGTAGTAGTCGAAGGCGCGCGGACCCGCGGGCACGTCCGTGTCGGTGCGCGCCATCTTCACCACGAACCACGCATTGTCGCCGAAGGGCGTCGCCGAGTCGTAGTAGCCCGTGTCGCCTGCGGCGCGACCCGAGCCAGCCTGCCGCGCGACGAGCGTCGCCTTCGGGTGGGTCGTGAAGAAGTCGTAGAGCGCCTTGAAGAGGGCCTGGGCGTTGTTGTTGCCGTTGGCCTCGTTCAGAAAGCACTCAATCTTGCCGCGGATCTGTCCGGCCATGGCGCCTCCCCCCAAGTATATGGATGTTCCATACTACGCACAAGCACGTCACCTGCCCTGGGCCTCGGCATGGGTTACGCCGGGATCGCCGAGCGCGCCGTCTTGAGCTGCTCGATTACCAGGTCGATCGGCTCGAGCGCGGCCTGCGCGTCGGTGCCGAGATTCGCCAGGTCCGGAAGCGGCTCCAGTCCGGCGAGCCCCATGAAGAGGTTGATGACGCCGATCAGTCGGTTCACCGGCTGGGCGCCCTCGCCGATGCTCTTCATCTGGGCATCGATGTTGGCGCTGGCGCAGTCGAGGACGAGCTGTAGCTGTACGTTCCCGAGCTCGGCGGCGCGCAGGCCGGCCTGCGCGATCCGGACCTGCGCGTCGATGATGGCCTTGAGCTGCCCGCGGATGCCTACGAGGAAGGTGATGAGCACGTCGATGAGACCCACGATCATGAGCGGGATGGAGAGCTGCGGGATGAGCTTCAGCAGCTTGTTCGCCTTCGCCGCGAGGTCGGGGATGCAGCCCACGAGCTTGCTTGGGTCGGGGGGTGGTCCGAGACTGTCCGGGATCGCCTTCACGCACTCGAAGAGCGCGAGGACGACGTCCATGATGTTGAAGATCGGGACGAGCGGCATGAGGGCCGCGTTCGCCTGCGCCATAAGCTGCTTCGAGAGCTCGGTCGGGTCGGGGATGCTCACCGTCGGCAGCTGCACGCTGAGCTCGGCGCCACCTGGGAAGGTGACGCTGAGCCCCTGGATGCTGACATCCAGCTCGACGCACATCTCGTGAATATCGGGCATCGGCATGCGGCACCTCAGATGGGTTTGGGCCCGGGCAAAACGAGACGCCCGTTGATCTGAACGGCGGCGCCTTCGATGTTGACCATGCCGTCCGCTTTGAGCAGGAGCGCCGAGGTGGCCTTGATGGTGATGCCCATCGCGGATCCATCGAACTCGATCTCGTCGCCGGACTTCTTGTCCTTGATGAGGAAGGACTCCTTGCCCGCGCGGTCGTCGAACACGAGCAGGAAGCGGCTCGTCTCGAACGCTCGCACCTGCGGAACCTCTTCCTTCGGGAGGTCGCGCGCGGGCTCGGGCACCTCGGCCTTGCCGTTCGGCTTGCCCCAGTGCCCGCACAGGTAGAACGGATGGTCCACGTCGCCTTGATGGAAGAGCACCCCGACTTCGGCCCCCTTCTCGGGTACGGAGAAGAAGCCGCGCCGATCGCTGCCACCTCCGACCGTGCCGAGCGGGAAGGCCCACGGGCTCGCCGGATCGACCAGACCCGGGATCCGCACGCGGACCCGTCCCAGGCCTTCGGGATCGTCGCGGTCGACGACCTCGCCGATGTAGAGCGCCGTGTACCGGGGATCATCGGTGTCGAACTCGCCGGCCATGGTCAGTTCCCCGGTCTGGACGTGCCCGTCGCAGGGTCCTCGACGCCGACCGCGCGGCCTCGGGTGTCGCGGTATTCGATGCGGGTCTGGCCGGTCTCGGGATCGACGACCTCGATCGGCCGAAGAGCGTTCGGATCGTTGGTCGCTGCGCTCCCGCGGTTCGGACGGCCCTGGCTCGGCGCGCCGCCGGCCTGGTTGTGGCCGTCGCTGCCGGCCTTGATCTCGACGGTGTACCCAGAGCCGTCGATTTTGTGCTTGGCCTTCTTCACGTAGTACTTGCCGGACAACCGCTGACCGATGCCCTGAATCTCGACAACGGTCTTGGCGAGGAGGCTCGGATCGCCGAGCACGTTGGCCGTGAGCTCGACGGCGGTCTGCTGCCCTCTCCGGAAGCGTGCGTCGGCCTCCCGTCGCGCCGTCCCCGCAGTCGCCTGGGGTGAGGGCCGCACGTCCTCAGACACGTTGCGACGCTCGAGTCGCGTCGAGCCTGTCTCGGAATCCACGATCTCGATGACCGGCGCGAGGCTGTCTCTCTGTGTCGTCGCGTTCGATCCCCTCGCGTCGATGTCCTGCCGCGTGAGCGGATCGCGACCACGAACCGCGACGGCCCCGGGCTTGGCGGTCACGTCGTTCTCGATGTTCATCGTGAGGATCTCGCCCACCTCGGGCGCCGTGTACCAGCGCAGCACCCGAATCGGCCGCTGGCCGAGCCGCCGCTGGTGGAAGTGAAGACCGTCGAAGTCGACGTAGAACTCGAAGCCCTCCTTGTCGGCAAGGCGCTTCAGGAACTGCGCGTCGGTCTGCCTCGCCTGGCTGATGATCGGCAGCACCTCGCCCGAGTCCTCGATGTCCTGGAGCGCGCTCCCGTAGCCGTTCTCCTCGGCGATCTCACGCACGACGTCCGAGCGCTTCTTGTTCTCGAAGACGCGGCAGCGCGCGACCTTGTGCATGAGGACGGACTTCGCGTGCCCCTCGATGCTGAGCGTCTGGAAGCCCGTCACCTTCTGGATGACCACCTCGCGTGCAGGCGCCATGTCGCCTGGGTAGCCCCACGAGACCTCGAGGATGTTGCCCTTGTGCCAGATGGGATCGTCGAAGTTGCGAAGGTCCCAGTTGTCGACCGTGAGAAGGAGCTTGTCGGCCTTCTTCTCCGAGTCCTCGAAGACGAACGAGAGAACGTTGTCGGAGAGATCCACGCGCTCGGAGGCTTCACCCTCCGGGGCGACCTTCACGTAGAAGACCGGCTCCGTGCGCGGGCGAACGGTCATAGCGAAGCCTCCTGTCGCCGCTTCTCCGCGAAGACCTCTTCGACGACGGTTCGAACCGAAGGCACCAGGACGACGCGCCCGATCTCGAGCGAGAGCGTCGGGTCGTGGATCGGATCGGGCTGGAACTCTGCGATGACCCACCAGAGACCCGCCGGGCGCGGAAGGGACGCGAAGTAGCGACCGGCCAGCGAGAACAACGTGTCGCCTTCCTTGACGACGTGCTGGCGGTTGTCGGGGAGCGCTCGGAAGCGGAAAGGCTCGCGATCGGTGAGGACCAGCCGTTCGTCTTCGTCCAGAACGGCGGAGCTGAACGTGTAACGGGAGAATCGGCGAGGCGGCATGTCTACGATCCTCCCGGGCCGGAGCCGCTCCGCTGCGAGCCGCCGGCGAGCACGTCTTCGGAGAGCAGGCGCACGTCGCGGATTTCTTCGAGCGTCACCTTCGCGGTGAACTGGATCGGCGTCCCTTCGAGGTTGAAGCGCCCGTACTTGAAGGAGAGGCCTGTGACGACGCACGTGAGGCTCGCGACGTTCGGCCAGATGAAGAGGGCACGAGGCGGGCCGCCTCCGATGACGTCCTCCGCGCCGCGCCGCGGATAGCAGAGGCTCTGAAGGAAGCGTCTCGCGAAGTGGATTTGATCGATGTCGGCGCTTGGGTCGTGGACCTCGAAGTGGAGCTCCAACGTGAACTTCACGTTACCGGTGTTCACGAACTGGAGCGGCTGATGAGAGAGCCCCGGCACGGTCTGCCGCGCCCAGTTCACCTCCAGAGCCTCCTCGAACTCGGCCGGATTGAACTGCGCGTCGACGACGTCGCCGGTCGAGGTGTTCGCGATCGACATGCGCGCGGGGCGCTGGCTGGCGACTTCGAGTCCCATGCATCACCCCGGCGCCGGTAGGGGCGCGAAAGAACGAGCTGCGGAGCTCCGCTCGGCGCGCGCCGTTGCGCGAGCGAGGACCTCGCCATCCACCATCAGGTTCACGTTCGTCGTCACGGGCGGTGCCTCCACCCGGGCCGGCGGCGCGACGCTCATGCGCTCGAGCGCCGCGAGCTCGGCGCCCGCCGCGGTGACCCCAGGGGATGCAGCACCGGCCGAGGCCGGCGACATGCCCGATGTGCCAGCAGCCGGCCGGATCTCGATGCCCGCGGTGACGTCCTCGACGCCCCCGGTCAGCCCCTTCTCGATGTCCTGGCGCAGGCTCTTGATGGCATCCGCCGCGCCAAGATCCGCGCCGAAGATGCCGGCGATGGAGTCGACGATGCTGAGGACGCTCTCGACGAAGCCGAGCAGGAGCTGCGCGAGGAAGTTGATGGCGTTGAGGACGACCTTCTTGAAGCCGACCCAGACCTGGGCCCAGTTCCCAGTGACGAGGCCGGCGAAGATGTCGATGACGCCCTCGATGAACCCGACGACCGAGCGGAATGCAGCGATGATGATCGCGAGCCGCTGCACGACGAACTGCACCATCAGGCCGATTGCCCCCGCGATGAAGGCGGCCGTGTTGCCGATGATGAACCCGAGGAACTGCGCGACCGTGCTGAGTGCCTGCATCACGCCGCTGGTCTGCTGGCCTTGGCCTGAGGTGATGCCGAACATTGCGCCGAGCTTGCCGAGCTCCTCGAAGACGAGGCTCACGGCGTTCTTCACGCCATCGAAGATCGGCTGCAGCGGCTTGATCGCCTCCTTGAACACGTTGATCGCGGTGGTCACGACGTCGATGACGAAGGTGAGCGCGCCGACGAAGACTTCGACGAGGACGCCGGCGATCTGGCCGATGACGCGCCCGAAGGCGGCGAACTCGTCGGACGGGATCCCGGCCGCGGCGTTGGCGCCCTCCGACGAGACGATGCCGAGCGCTTCGCCGAGGCGCTGAAGCGCGCCGACGAACGCCTCGAAGACGGGGCGCGCAGCCTCGATCGCAGCGCCGAAGCCCTCGGCGATGCCCTCGAAGAAGCGCTTGATGCGGTAGACGATCTGGAAGACGCGGATCGCGAACTGCTTGATGCCGGCGTTCTCGGCCTTGTTGAGCTCCTCCATCACCGCGCCCGAGAAGCCGCCGTCGCTGAAGAGCTGGCTCAGTGCCTGGAAGAGGAGCCGGATGCGACCCCACACCCGCTCGACGAAGTCTCGGATGCCGCCGAGGTTCCGCTCCCAGGCCATCTTGAGTCCGACGGCGGCAAGGGCGAGCACGGCGACGACCGCGATCACCGGAAGGATCGCGGCGACGATGCCCGCGAGCGTCACCCCGGCGACCTTGAGTCCGGCGAGGAAGATGGCGATCGACGCCTTCGCCGCGATGAACCCCCCGACGACGGTGAGGAGCCCACCGACGGCGAGGATGATCCCGCCGATCACTTTCTTGATCGGGGCGGGGATCCGGCCGATGAACGCCGCCACGTGGCTCGCGAAGGTGCTGATCGCTCGGATGATCGGCTTGAAGACGGGGATGAACATCTCCCCGAGCGCGGTGGCCATCGTCGAAAACGAAGCGCGGAGCACCTGGAGCTGACCAGGAAGCGTGTCGAGCATGCGGTCGCGCATCTGCTCGGCGGACCCGGTTGCGCCGCCGAGCTCCTCGCGCAGGGCTCGGACCGCGGCCGCTCCGGTGAGCATGTTGCCGCTCGCGTCGCGGACGCCCGATGACAGTTGATCGAGGATGACCGTGAGGCCGCCGGCTGCACGACCACCGAACACGCTCTCGAGCGCTGCTGCGCGCGCGGCCTCGCTCATGCCCGCGGTCTTCTCCGAGACCTCGGCGAGGATGTCGGCGAGGGGCCGCATGCGCCCGCCCTCGGTGACCGCGACGCCGAAGGCGCCCCGAAGTTTTGCGGCGGTGGCGGGGTCGGCGAGCTGCTGCATCGCCACGTTGACCGCGCGCGTAGCCTGGCTGACGTCGGGGAGCGCCGTCTTCGCGAGACCAACGGCGAGCAGCATGTCGTCCATGCTCGCGCCCGCGAGGCGCGCGGCCGAGGCGACGCCGAAGATCGCGGGCTGAAGCTCCCCCGACTCGATGCCGAAGCGCCGCATTGCGACGGCCATCTTGTCGACCGTGAGGGCCGCGTCGCCGGACTCGAGGTTGAAGAGCCCAAGGGTGTCACTCAGGAAGCCCGCGGCGTCGGCCGCAGAGCGTCCGGTGATTGTCGCGAGGGTCAGCGACGGATGAAGGAGCGCCATGGACGCTGCAGCGTCGTTGCCTTCCTCGGCGAGCTGCCGGAGGGTGAGCGCGGCCTCCTCGGCGCTGAACCCCGCCATGGTCACGCTCGCGTCGAACGCGGCTGCGTGCAGACGATCCATCTCCTCCGCACTGGCGCCTGAGCGAGCCCCTGCGGCGGCGATGGCGGCCTCGAACTGGCCGGCTTGCACGGCGAGCGCGGCGGCCGTTCCGATGATGGCGATGCCGGCCCCGGCGATCGCGAGCCCGACGTTCCGCATCTGCGTCTGGCTCTCGACGAACTTCTGCGCGGCCTCGTCGGCCTTCTCTTCGACGCCACCGAGCGCGTTCCCGACCCGGCCGATGACCCCGGATGCGAGGTCCTTCGCCGTGAACACAAAGCCGAGGCCGAGCTGGTTGAGCGCCATCGGTTACCGCCTCCGCCCGCGGCGCGCAGCCTGCTCGATCTCCCGCGATTCCTTCTTGCGCTGATCGCCGAGCCGTTCGAGGAGCCAACCCATGCGATCCATGTCGAGATCCATCACCTCGGTCAGCGTCAGGTGCAGCCCGCTCCCGCCGTGCTGCGTATAGAGAAGCTGGAAGACGCCCTCCCAGAACTCGTCTGAGGAGAGCGGCGGGAAGAGGGCTACGTACGCGGCTTCTCCTTCGCCCGAGGTAGGAAGAAGCCTCTCTCGAAAGGGAGCTCGACCTCCTGCACCCCGAAGCAGCTCGGGCACTCGACCTCGATGGTTGTCTCCACACCGCCATCGGCTTCCTCGAACCTGTCGAGGAGAGCTGTCGCGTCCGCCATTTCCATCTCGTCGAGGAAGGCGCGCCGCTCCTTGTCCGCGACGCCTTCGATCTCGACGATCCGGAGGGCGATCGCCGTGAGTAGCATCCCGTCGCGGCCGGCCTTCAGCGCAGCGGCGGCGCGCGCCTCGTCGGCTCCGGTCATGAGGCGGAACCAGACGCGTCTGCCATCCCGTGGGAGCTTCGTCTCGAATCGGTTGCCCGCCTTGAAAGCAGCCCTCGCTTCCTCCGAGAGGGGCCGCACCGGCAGGTCCTTGAGCGACAGCTCCCACTCGAAGCGCTCGCGACACCCAGCGTGCTTGCACTGCACGGAGAAGGCGTACTCGTCGCCGAAGGTCAGGCTCCGGATCTGGAGGAGCGTGTAGAAGCGATCGGCCACGAGGACCTTCGCCCAGTCGAGCGGCGCGCCCTCCGGCAGCTCGTAGACGCCAGGCTCGTGCGTCTCGAGCCAGCAGCCTGACAGGAGCTTCTCGAACGTGGAGCCGGCGCGGGCCGCGGTGCGGTCCGCGAGGAGCTTCCCCTCCTTTCCCTTGAGCCCCCGGATCTCGCCGGAGAGTCCCGAAGGGCAGATGATCGTGCTCGGCATCGTTCACCTCACCTCACTGCTTCAGCTCGAAGAAGTCGTAGGTCAGCGTCACCGACTCGATGACGTTCTCGTCGGCCTCGTTGTCCCACTCGCCCGCGACGAACTTCACCGGCCAGGCGCCGGTCAGCGACCAGCGGCGCAGGGTCGATCCGTCGCGGTCCTGCTGGACGATGTCGAGGTTCCGCTTGAACTCGGGCTCGTTGAGACCCGCGTTCGCGGCCGCGTCGGCCACCTGCGCGAACCAGTCGAAGAGGTCTCGGTCCGAGGTCGCGCCGCGCTCGAGCGTTACGTCCGCGAACGTGAGGCGACCAGGGCTCTTGTTCGGGATTAGCGCGCCGCCCTCGTAGTACTGGACGTTCGCGACCTCGACCGAGAGCTCGGAGCACTTCTGGAAGCCAGCGCTCGCGACACCATCGATCTCGACGATGAACTTGAACTTCTTGTGGAACGTCCTCGGGTTGCCAATGACGGGCATCGTTCACCTCGCTACGCGGCGCCCGCGAGCTCCTCCTCGAGGGCCCGCGTGTCCTGGGAAAAGCGCAGCACGATGAATTCCGCGGGCTTCGCTGTGGCCAGGCCGATGCGCCCGACGACCTGACCGGCGAAGACCACCGAGGGCGGGTTCAGCGCCTCGCCGAAGTCCACGAAGAAGGCCTTCTTCGGATCGCTCGCGGAGAACGCCCCGTTCTTGAGCTGGATGAGGAGGAACGCGGTCACGGTGCGCGCGAGCGTCGCGCGCAGGCTCTCCGTGTTGTTCTGGTGCTTGGCGAAGAGGAGCCCGAGCTTCAGCGACTGCTCGATGAAGATGACGCCCCGCCGCTCGGCGACGGTGGGGAAGTTGCCGTTCCCTTTGAGCGTGCGCGCGCCATCGATGTGGCGTGGCGCGCCCGGGAACGTGGTCAGCGGGTTGATGCGCTTCGGGAAGACGAGATCGCGTTTCGCCTCTTCGAGGACGTCGTCGGTCTCGAAGCCGATGACGCCGAAGAGCCGCCCGTTCTCGATGCCCGCGGGCGGGATGTAGATGCCACCCGGCCGCGAGTTGTCCACGCGTGCATAGACACCAGCGATGTGCCCGGACGGGGGCACCGTCAGGTCGGTCATGTTGCCGAAGACCACCCGCGACGGGTTCAGCACCTTGATGCGCGGCCAGTAGATGGCCGCAAACTCGGAGAGGTTCAGGAGGGCGGCGGTCGTCTCGACGTACGTCACGATGCCGGTGGCGCTCTGGTTCGCCGGGGGATCGAGGATCGCGAAGCAGCTCTTGTCGCGCGCCGCTTCGCAGTAGCTGATCATCGCGTTGTGGACGGCCGACGTCCCACGACCTGGCACGATGAGGAGCGACAGGTCCTGGATGCAGTCGAGCGCGCGGATCCCTGTCTTGCCCGCGGCGCTGCCGATGAAATCGACGTCTGCAAGGCTGGCGAGACCGTCGTTCCCTCCCGTCAGCGGCCCGAACGTTCCGAGCGCTGGCAGGTTATTGGGCGACGGGGTGGCGGACGACAGGTCCTCGACCTTGATGAGGTTCGAACCGCGGTCCGCGTGGTTCACCACCGCCTCGACGTAGTTCTCCTTCGCCGGGTCCATGGAGAGGTTCGGGAACACCTCGACGATGAGCCCGTTGTCCTCGACGGTGAGGTTGAACTCGTCGGCCGCGCCGCTGGTCGCCGCGGCGATGACGGCGCGGATGTCGTTCGCGTAGGAGCCGTCCCACTTCGCGTCGACCTTGAGTGTCGGTAGCGGAGTCGCGGCGCGGTCGTTGAGCGTGATCGTGGCTGCCGTCGACGTCTTCGAGGCGGGCGTGTTGATGTCCGTGTAATGGACGGTGCGAACGACCCAGAGGATCTGCCCGCCGTTCTCGAAGAAGCCCTGCGCTGCGAGCGCGAGGTCGGAGTTCGCGGTGAAGCCACCGAACGTCTCCACGAACTCCTCGAAGCTCGTGACGAGGATGGCCTTGCCCACCGGGCCGCGCTCGGTGATGCCGACCGCGCCGAGCACGGCCGTCGGCAGAGCGGCGACGCTCCGGACGCGCGGCTCCTCCTCGACGATGACGACCTTGGAGGCGAGAAGCTGAGCGCCCATCTATTCCTCCTTCCCCGTGCGCACGGAGCGCCGCGTTGCGGGTGGAGGCGTTTGCTCCACGACGCGGACGAGGCCGCGATCGATCGCTGCGCGCACCTCCGGCACCGAGACGATCGACTCCCGCATGCCATCGCGCCGCTCGAGGGCGAGCAGCGTCAGCGCGGCAGGCGCCTTCTTCGTCACGTGGCGGGGCGCCCGCTCGCCGGTGCGCGAGTTGTGCTCCACGACGACCGTCGTGATGTCCGAGCAGGCGCACTCGCCCGCGGCGCAGTAGGCGTCGTGTTCCAGGTTGAAGACCTGCATTCGTCGGATTCGGCTCTCGAGCGTCACTGGCATCGTCCGCTCCTCAGCAGTCCGGGTTGTGCCCGGCAGACGCCGGTGCGGTGGTGAGTTGCTCCGGCGGCGCGATGACGATCTCGTCGGCCGGTGCGGTCTGTTGTGTGACGCCGTCGCCGGCGATGCCCGCGAGGTCCTCGAGGTCGAAACCGCGAATCACGAACGAGCCCGAGAAGCTCCGGACATTCGACTCGCTCGGTTGGCTCGTGACCCGAAGGTCGCCGTCCGTTGCGAAGTCCATCTCGTAGCGAACCCGCCCCGAGAGAGCGTTCGCCGGATCGCGCGCCATCTCGAGGAACTTGTTCCTGTGGAAGAAGAGCTCCGTCGCCGCCATGAGGTTCAGGAGCTCGACGGTGTGGTCGGAGGCGCCGATGAGCGTGAATGCCAGGTCGACCGTGTACGGAACGCGCCGCCGCAGCACGATGCCCGCCGAGCCGGCGACCTCGGGAATCTGGTTCAACGAGTAGAAGCGGTCCTCGCGCATCTCTGGGCCGACCAGGACCAGCGCCGGAAGCGACGCCAGCTCCGCGATGTGCAGCTCGTCGCCCGTCTGCGCGTCGAAGTCGGTCTGGACCGTGATGGACACGTTCGGGACGATCTGGCGCTTCAGCTCCCGGAGCAGCGTTCGCACGACTCGCGCGAGATCGCTCTCGGCCGCGAGTGGCGGCAGCCGGTACGTGAAGCCTGCGGGAAGCGTCGCCTCCTCGCCGGCGATCGCAGCGCCGTCGTCATCGAGGTTCCGGACGATGACATCGGCCACACCTGCGTCGCCGATGGGCGTGAGGAAGGAGAGGCGATCGGTGGCGCGGAAGCGGACCTCTGTGGCTGCGCGATCGCCGACCAGGACTTCGACGCTGGGCCGCGGAGGAGGGGTCGGGCCCGACGGCGGTGGAGGCGGCGGCAGCCGGAAACTGCTGCCCTCGACATCGACGAGCGTGCGCCCGCCGGTGGGGCCGGTAGGCGGGGTCAGGCTCGTGATGGTCGGTGCCGGCATCTCTCCTCGCGCAAACGAAAAAAGCCCCGGCACCACGTTTCTGTGGCACCGGGGCTCGAGTTCTTCGACGACCCCTGGGCGGCGAACCGCCCGCTATCTGACCAGAGTATATGGAATGTCCATATAGCGGTCAAGCTCTCGAAGCGGCAGTGGGTAGCTACCCTCCGCCAGTCCCGAAGTCGCCGCCCAGGAGCTTCGCCACCCGATCCACGAATCGCTTCGCGACCACCTCCGGGGCACCGTGCTCCTCGAACACGGGCCGCAGGAACGGCCGCGCCGGGATGCGGATGACCGCCACGCCGGTCGAGGGTCGATCGCCGGCCGGCTTGTCGAGTCCAGCCTTGCGGAATGCCGCATGGAGGAGGGCGCGGACCTTGGGGGTGATCTTGAGGACGATCGGGCGCGACCCGAACTCGTGGATGGCCGCGACGTTTACGAGCGCGGCGCCTCCGCTCCCCTTCGCGCTCCGGAGGACGCCGACGAACACGCCGTCACCCTCCTTCACGACGGCAATCGAGTTGCGCAGGTCCCCGTGGTGGATGAGGGGCTTGGTGCCCTTGCCGCCTCGCAGGCGCCGGATGGCAAGCGTCGTCGGTGCGAGCGGCTGGAACGCCTGGCCGCCCGGTGCTCCCGAGCGAAGGCCCTCGACGATCTTGGTCCGGAAGAACTGCGCCTCCTGGAGCACGGCCTTATTCTGCGCCTCGCGGATCCGCTTGGGCGCGGTCGCAAGGATGCGTCGCGCCGCTGCCCATTCGCCCGTCTTCGTCAGCTTCATGCTGCACCTCGAACGGCGAGCTCGCGTTCCTCGAACGTGACGAGGAGGAGGTTGCGCGACAGCCCGAGGCCGAACGACTGCGGCTGCACCTCCGTGGCGTAGAGACCGGGCGGAGTGCGAATCGCCTGCACGAGCTGCCCCTGGAGCGTATGGATCGCGATGAGCCGATCGTTCACGCGCAGGAGCGCGTCGCCGCTCCCTGCATCGACGAGACCCATGCGTTCGAGGTCGCGGAAGTGGAACACGAGCACGATGCGCGTGTTCGGTGAGTTGCCGCCTGCGAGCTGCTGGAGGACCTCAAAGGTCCCGACCTCCACCTGGCACTGGATACGAATCGGCGGCTTCTCCTTGCGGGCGTCGACACGCCCGGCCGCTGGTTCGCCAAGCACGATCGTCTCCTTGAAGTCCGAGTCGTAGCCGGACACCAGCGCGCCGGCTCCATCTGGATCGGCGGCGGTCGCGACGGTGTCGAGCTGGGCGATCTCCGCCAGGAACGGGTTGATGAGGCGCCCGCGCATCACGCCGCTCCGAAGTCCGGCGGGCGCACGAACGCCACGAGGATGTTGTCGATCTCCGGGTCGCCGGTGAAGGCGCCGTGCAGGCGCAGCGCCTCGAGCGTGTAGCTCTGGTCGCGTGTGCGCTCGCTCGTAAGGCGGAAGCGTCGTCGCGCGTCCTCGCGCTGGTCGACGTTCCCGAGCAGCGGCAAATCGCGCATGACGAGCAGCTTCGTCGCGTGGCGGATGAGTTCGGGCGTGCGACCCGTCGGCGAGCCGTCGCCCTCGGTGTACCCGAAGACTCCGCGCACCGTGATGTTCTGTTGGCCATGGGGCCAGACGAGACTCGCGAGCCCCGTGCCTCCGATCGACTCGAAGCGCACGCCGCCGAGGTCGCTCCCGTGCACGAACTCGAGCTTCGGGTTGTCGCGGTCGTCGGGAAGGAACAGCCCCTGCGTGAGGTGGCGGTTGTAGACGCGGTAGATGGATGGGTCGACGGCCAGGTCTCCCGGCGTGAACGGGCTCGAGTCGATGAACACGCCCTCGACGCCGATGATCGGGTGGCCGAGCGGCAGCGTGCGTCCTCCGGTCCCGTCGATGGTGATCTCCTGGACGCGCGGCTCGAAGAAGCGGGCCGTGATTCGCTCGACGTACCGGCTTGCGAGCGCGATGAGCTGCTGGAGGCGTGCGTCCGACGCCTCCGCCGGCGTGACGCCCTCCGCGCGAAGGTCCGAGACGAAGGCGTACCCGGTGCCCGAGAAGCCGGCGACCTCGACGAGGACCTCGAACTCCTCCCGGAAGGTCTGCTCCGGAGAGGCAGGCGTGAGTCGGAAGAACCAGCGGATCTCGTGCGTGCCGATCGCCTCGTCTACCGGCGGCGTCCAACGCGCGACGAAGTGCCCTGTGGAGAGCTTGTCTCCGGTAGGGCACAGCGTCGCGAGGTCGACCGTTGCGCGGCCGCCGGGCGTCACCGGATGTGCCTGCACCGGGTTCTGCTGCTTGCCCGGGTCGCTGACGTCGAAGATCTGGAACTCGAGCACCGCCACGTCGACGAGGATCCCGCTCACTTGGGTGAAGAGGTCGAGCACCGGGTTGGCACAGCTCGAGGCCTGTCCGCGGGCAAGCGCAGACATCGTCAGGACCTCGCCGGGTCGATGCCGGAGGGCACGACAGTAGGAAAGATGAGCACGTCGCCCGGGCCTTCGACCTCGAACTGCGCCGCGAGAGCATCGCCGGCGCGCGGGGCCTCCGTGGTGGCAAAGGTCGAGGTGCCCGTCTCCGAGAAGAAGACGTCGCGCCGCTGGCGCACGCCGTTCAAATGCACCTCCAGCGTGCCGGGCAGGTACGGCTCGAGGGTCGAGAACTCGGTCGCGACGCCGTTCACCTGGCTCGTAAGGTCCCGCGTGCGCGTCGCCATCACGCCACCTTGAACCCTTCGACCCAGGCGATGATCTGCTTGGCGGCAGCGGACTTGTTCTGCCGCACGACTCGGAGCTTCTTCGCTCCGTCGCCACGCACGTCGCGGGCGAGGTCGACCTCAACGGCGGTGCTCACCACGCCGAACCCGCGGATTGTCTGCCAGGCGGAGCCGTCGAAGAGCTGCAGCACGATGACGCTCGCCTTGCCATCGCCGGTGCCGACCTCGCTGCCGCCGAAGCGCGTGATGCGCCAGACCTCACCGTTCGGGATGACGGCCAGTTCCTGCACGTCCTGCCCGTTGGCGGCGACCTGACCGTCGACGATCCTGTCCACCCGTTGCCGGTCGGTGCGCGCGATCGCCATGTCAGAGCTCCTTGGCCTCGTAGCGACCGCCGAGGGCCTGCGCGGACGGCGCGTCGTTCTCGAGGAGGAGCGCGAGCTTCTTTGTCCCGTCGCCGACTACCTGCCGCACGAGCTCGACGTTCGCGTCGCCGTGCGTGGACGCAATCACCTCTTCGCCGGCGCCGCCATGGTCCCAGACGAGCTTCACCGCGGTCGTGGACAGATACGCAGCCGCGCCTACAAAGCGAACGATCTCCCAAGTCTTGCCGTTCGCCGGCACCTGGTCCTTCACGACGCGGCCGAGCGCGGCGACCGTCTCGTAGTGGCTGTCGCTCCGGTCGATCACTTCAGCTCCTCTCGTACCCGGCGAGGAACGCGGCGATCTCTCGCGACGCGCCGCCAAGGTTTGTGCGGCGCAGACGTACGCCGCGTGTCCCGTTTCCTGGCCCGAGCTCCTTGCTGAGATCCAGCGAGAAGCTCTCGCCATTGGCGTACGCGACTCGAACCAGGGTCATGCCCGTGCCGTCGCCGTTCGGATCGTCGAAGAGCTCCACCTTCGATCCCTTGCCTTCCGGTGCCGCCCCGCCATTGAAGTTCTGGATCACCAGCGTCTTGCCGCTCGTGATCACGTGAGCGGTGTCCGCAGGCGTTCCGCCGACCGTTGCAATGCCGCCGATGTCGACCGGAGTCGTCGCAGGCGGCGGCGCCGGCGGCTCCTGAGCGACCTTCAGCCGCCCGTCCGCCGTGAAGCTCGCCCCGTCGATCTCGACGATCTGAAAGCCCATGCACCATCCTCAGCTCACCGTGACGATTCCGTCCGTCACTCGGTTGTCTGCTCCTCGCGCGAGGACGAGCAGCCGCGTATGAACGAGCGTGCCCGGGGGATCGAATTGCCGATCGGTGATCGTGGATGCGCGCCCCGCGACATCTCGCGCGACTTCGGTCTCGCGGATCAGCGGCCCGCCTGCACCATCGCGCATGCGCACGAACTGAACGCGTCCGCCGGCTTCGCGGGCGACCTCGAGCGCAGCGGCGCGATCGAGATCGTGGAGGAGCGTCCGGTCTCGATGCGCGATGACCTTCGCATCGACCTCTGGCTCCGTGGCGAGCTCGCGCCCGTACTGGCGATCAGGCGTCGTCCCCATCGTCCCCTCCTCCGTGCCCGGGTCCGCTGCCCGCCATGCGCTCCTGCCGCCGTTGGGTCTGCCTCGCGTCGGCCGCCGCGCCTTCTCCGCGCGAGCGCGAGATTCCTTCGCGTGCGCGGTGAAAGCGCTGGAGCTGACCTTCGAGCGCGTTCGCTTGTCCCTCGAGGCGGTACGCGTCACCGGCCCATTCGTCGGCCCGAACGGCGACGTAGCGCGCGGCCCGCTGCGCGAGCTCGATCAGGACCGCCGCCACCGCGGCGATGCGCTGTTCCGGCTCCTCGCCCGCATCACCCGATGACCGCTTGATCGCCTCCTGCCAGCGCTTCAACAGCGCCCCAGAAGAGAGGTCCGACTGCACCTGGGCGATGAGCGCCTTGGGCAAGTCAGCGCTGAGCGCACGCCCCGCGGCCGCCATCCCGACGTGCTGAGGGATCTGGAGGTTGCGCAACCGCTCGATCAGCACCTCGGTCTCGCTCAGGAGGGAGCCGACGAGCACGAGCTGCGCGTCGACGCCGTCTGGAGCCCTCGCGATCTCAGTCTTCTCGGTGTCGTTCTCGTCCATGGTGTCCCTACTGGAGCAAGCTCACGGCGACGATCACGTCGCCCGGGAGGATCGGGTGGCTGAAGATGAGGTCGCCGTTCGCCGGGGTCGTCCCCAGGCGAAGGTCGTGGGGCGTCGCGGCCTCGCCGTGTCGCTCCAGCACGCCGTTGACAAAGACGAAGGTGTTCCGCGTGCTCGGAACGTTCGTCTCGTCGAAGAAGACGAGTCCCGGCAGCGTGAAGTCGAAGAAGCCCCCGCCTGCGACGTTGTTGCCTGCGGGAACCGTTCCGCCGGTGTGCTCGCGGAGGCCGACGCGAAGGTCGACGCCGCCGACCGTGGCCGCCTTGTTGATCGCGGCAAGGATCGAGGCCTGGCCCGCCAACGGTCCGAGGAACGCTGCGTTGCCGGGCGAAGAGAACGCCATCGGCGAGACGACACGAGAATCGGCGAGGGCCAGCTCACCGCCGGCGCCGTCCAGCGTCAGCGAGCCACCCGTCGCCTCGATCTCCAGTCCTCCAGCGAGTCGGGCGATCTTGCCGGGCGTGACGCCGACATCGATTCCGCCGTCTGCGGTGTCGACGCGCAGACCCTTCTGGAGGTCGGCCGGCTGCGCATTGTTGAGGTCGATCCGATCGACGGTCGCCTCCAAGAGATCGCCGGCCACGCTGTCGTCGCGGAGAAGGCGAAGCGCGTTCACGGCGCCGATACGCCACGCGACCTCCGCTCCGTCTTGGGCCAGATCGGTACGGTGGGGCTTGATGGATGTGATCGCGGCTGTGGGCCCAAGGTCGTAGGCGTTCTGGCGCGTGACGTCGACCGAGGCCGCTCCGTCGACGAACGCCGCCCCGTCGATCAGGAAGCCTGCGGTGGGGATCGATCGGAAGCGCTGCCGCTGCGCGAACGCATACCGGATGGCGCGGCCCGCGACGCTGGCAACGTCCGCGGGCTCGAGCGCCAGCGTCCCGGGGTTCGTGACGACGAGCGAGAGCTGCGCCTGGTTGAGGGCGTCGTCGAACGGTTGACCGTCGGTCGCAGCGTCCTTCACCTGGAGGATCCCGCGCACGGGCTGGTTCTTCACCCCGTCATTGATGTCCTCGCCGGTCGCCGCGTCGACGATGTCGACGAGGATCTTGATGCCGTCTTCGATCGGAACCGTCAGACGATGCGCACCGAACTCTCCTGTCGCCAGGCGCACGGCCACCGCGCCCTCGACCCCAGCCGCGAGGCTGATCGGGACGGTTGGTGTCTCGCTTCCTGCGGCCGAGAGGACGACCCAGTTCTGGCCGGCAGGCACCGCGACGCTCGTCTGGACCTGCGTGCGCCGGGGCCGGACGATCACGCGGTCGACCGCCTCGAGGTCGAGATCGATCTGCTTCAGAGCGCGGATGCCGGCTGCGACGAAGTCGAAGTCCCAGCTCCCCGCGTCGTCTCCGACGAGGATGCGTTTGAGCTGCGAGAGGACGCCCTCCTGGAGGTCCTCCTGCGTGATGGACGCGGACTCGCGCGCGGCGATGGTCGCCGCCGCGAGCTGGTCGTCCAGGCTATCGGCCCGGCGGATCGCGTTGTAGCGGATGAGCTGCCGGGCCATGGGCTGCCTCCCTCATGGCTTACGCCCGGCGCGCGGCGCGGGCCTCGGCTCGGGTGGTCCGCGCCTGCGGGAGATCGGCCGTCGCGAGATCGCCGGCGCGGACGGAGACATCGTACGGCTGCGCGACGTTCGGCTCGGCAGCGCGGGCGCGCTCCTCCGCCTTCTTCTTCTCCGCGGTCTCGAGGCGCTGTGCCTCCTCCTCGGAGCAGACATCGAACGCGAGGGGCGAGTCTTCGTCGCCCGGCACCTGGTGCACGGTCGCGAGGTACGCTGCCACCTCATCGGCGACCTTGTACCAGCCGCGGGCCTCCTCGAAACGGATCGAGAAGGCGGTGTACCGCCGGATGACGTGACCCTTCTTCGGGTCGTGAGGCTTGAGTCGGACGAGTTTGGCCATCGTTGTCTCCTACGGCGCCTTCGTGGTCTTGAGCGCGGCGGCCGCGGCGTTCACCTTGGTGCGGATCTCGTTCACGAGCGCCACGACTGCGTCGAACTCCGCCTTGGTCGGCGAGGCGCCCGCGGCCACCGAGGCAGCCGGCGCGGTGAGCGCGTCGATCTGGACGCTCGCGAGGTCGTCGGCGACGTCGCGGAGGGCGTCTGCGAGCGACGGCTGACTCGCCGGCGTCAGGTTGGCCCCTCCGGAGCCGAATCGCTTCGAGATCGCGGCCATGGCTTAGGCCCCGACCTTCACGTTGATGGCCTTCACGGCCGCCGTCTCCTCCGCGAACTTCACGTCGAAGCGAAGCGTGGCGACGATGATGAGGACGCCTTCCGAGACGAGCTTGTCGGTCTCGACACGGATGTTGCGCCAGATGCCGATGTTCACGTTCTTTGGATCGGTCAGCAGGATGTTCGTCGCGTTGCTTCCCGCCCCGAGGTTCTCGGGGAAGAGGGGCACGTCGACGACGGGAACGCCGGAGTAGGCAACCGGCTCGTCCTGCTCGAGGAACTTGTCGCCGACCACCGTGGCGCGTTCGGCGAGCGAGTCACGGTAGTCGATCTCGGAGTCGACCGACGTGAAGAAGCGCATCTCCCGCTTGTTGCGGAGGAACGCCGAGGGCATCGACTTCAGCATGTCGCGGAAGATGCCCTTGTTCGTCGACTGGTTCTGCGCGTCGACGATGTTCGACGTGGCCTGCTTGAGGAGGCCGTTCAACTTGGCGAGGAATGGATCCGGGCTCGTGGTGTCGCCACGGATGATGACCTCGTCGATGTCGCGCGAGATCGCCTCGGCCATGAGCTGCATGATCGTCTGACGGAGCTGGCCGCGCTCGATCGAGTCCTCGAGCACCTCGTTGTTGAGGCGCACCTCGGCCTTGAAGAGTTGGGCGTCGAGCTCGACCTGCGACAGATCGGGCTTCGAGCGATCGCCGGCGGGTACGGCTGCCGCCTCCGCACCGGCGCGTAGGATGCGCCCGGCGAAGCGGATCTTCTCGATCAGCTGCTTCGGGCTCTTCATCGGGACGACGGTGCCCTGCTTGAGGATCACCGACTCGTCGATGAGGATGCGGATGAACTTCTGCGCCTGTGCCGGCTGCAGGAGCCCACCACCCGTGGTGAGGTCCGCGAGGGCGAGATCCGCCTTCTCGAGGATGGTGCGGTTGTCCAACAGACCTGCTGCGAGTCCCATGGGATCTCCTTACTCGTCGAAGAACGACACTTCCTTACGGACCTTGTCGCGGCTGATGGGGCGGTTCATGTCGAGCGGCCAGGAGATGTCCTGGGGCTCCGTTCGGCGGCCACCTTCGACGGGAATGGCATTCGAGACCCCGCGCGCCTGCCGGATGCGGCCGAGCTCCTCCTCCTGCCGCTTCACGACGCGCGTCAGCTCGCCGATCCCCGACACGAGCTCCGCGAGCCCGGGAACTGGCGGCGTCGGAGAAGCCGGCGCCTCGCGCTTCTTCAACCCCGACTCCGCGGCGCCGGCGCTTGGACCCGTGGGGCCATCCTTGGCATCGGTCAGCTCCTTCAGGATGTCCGCGAGGAGCGCGATCGCCTTCTGGAACCGATCGAGTCGGTCCTTCGCCATGCGGGCGCCGGCCTTGACGACACCCTTCTTCGCCGTCTTGCGCTTGTCGACGCCGGAGAGGATCTCGGCGATCGCCTCGAGCTCGGCTCCGATGTCCTCGGGCATCGCCATGTCGCCGCCCTCCTCGGGCTCCGTCGCATCCTTGATGCTGTTGGCGAGCGCCATGAGCCGCTCGAGCGCTTCGGTGAGAGCGCGCAGAAGCGCCTCCTTCACCGGCGCCGTGATGACGAGGCCATCCTGCTTCCGCTGCTTCTTCTTCCCGGCGGGATCGTCGTCGTCCTCAGCAGCATCGTCCGTCGGAGCGCTGCGCGCCTTCTCGGCGTCTTCGGACTCGTCGGCCTCGTCATCGGTGGGCTTCTTGGCCTTCTCTTCGTCGACCGCCTCGTCACCTTGCGCGACGGGCGGCTTCTTCTTCGCCTTCTCGATCGCGCTGGGCTTATCGGGCTTGGTGTCGGCGCTCGCCGTGCTCTCGTCGGCCATTTCCGCGCTCCTTTTCACGACGAGGAACCGTCGCTGGTTGGCCGCGCGATCCACGAGCGAGACCTCCTCGACGACGATGTCGCGGAGGCGATGCACGCCTTCCGCTTCATCTCCGCTGCTGGCTGCCTTTGCACTCGCTTCGTTCATCGCGACCCTGAAACGCAAAAGCCCCGGCGAGACCGTGTCGGTCGCGCCAGGGCTTGATGTCCTCAACAACCCTTGGGTGCTATCTGCACCCTATATGGCCAAGTCTATGGAACTTCCATATTCGTGTCAAGCATCCGCTCAGCTCAGGCGGCGGCGCTCCGCAGCGCGCTCCCGCCGATGCTGAATCCGGTGAGCTCGCCGGCCCTGATCTGGCGCCAGAGCTCCTCGTCCACGACGCGCACGGCGAGGAGCCACGTCCCCTTCTTGATGCGCGTGCCGTCGACCTCGAAGTCGGCCGGCGCGAGATACGACTCGAGGATCTTTACCTGCTCGCCCAGGATCTCCCGGTGCATGAGGCCGAGGTTGCGGTACTCCTCCATGAAGTGGTGCGCGGCGTCGCGGACCTCGATCGCGTTGTAGATGTCCTGCTGGGCGTCCACGCGTTCGGGCTCGAGGACGATTCCGAGCACGTAGCGCTCCTCGCTCGTCTTGAGGAGCGGGATGCGCTTCTGAAGCGCCACCGCGACGAGCGCGTTGCCATCGACGGCGCGATCATCGAGCCACTCGATCTCTTCGTGCTTCTGCACCTTGAAGGAGGCCACGAAGAGGCGGTTGCGTTTCTGCCATTGCCCGGCGCCGCGGCCCTCCTGGATGCGCATCCGGAATGGACGTCCGACTGTCCCGAGCGCCTTCCCGGCGTCTACCGAATCCGTATACGCGACGACGAACTGACCCTTGATCTTCGAGACCGCCTTCGCGATCTCCTCGGCTGGAATGCCGTCGCTCAGCGACCACTCGCCCTCGTAGGGTGGATCGATGAAGAACAGCGTATCCGGTGAGTCGCACTCAGCGAGCGTCTTCTCCCAGTCCTGCGTGACGAGCCGTGCGCCCTGGAGGCGTTCCTGGAAGCGCCAGAGCTCCTCGAGGTCGTAGGTGTGGCCATCGTGGATCGTGGCGAAGCCGCTCATGTCGGGCTTCGCGCCCCAGCTACAGAGGCGACCGTAGACGTGCTTCCAGAACCGCTCGGCACCCGATCCCGCCTCGGATGCGCGCGCTCGCTCGAAGCCAGTGCGGGACACGCGCCACGAGAATCGCTTCAGCGCCGCGAACGATCGGGCGTCGAGCTTCTGGATGTACTTGAGCGCGAAGATCACCTCCGGATCGGCATCGGCGAGCGTCTCCTCGGGAGCTGCCGGCTTCGCGAAGAAGACCGCCGCGGCCCCGCAGAACGGTTCGGCATAGCGCTTGTGTTCGGGGAGTCGCTCGACGAGCCGCCGCGCATACTTGGCTGAGCCACCCCACTGCTGGAACGGGATCATCCGCGCCTTCTCGACGTCGCTCGCAGGGATCGCGCCGTCTGATAGGTCACCCAGCTGCGTGTGCGACCACTGCGCCTTCGCCAGCTCCTGAAGTGGATCGCTTGCGCGGACGAGCGCGTTCGCGATCGATGGCGCCGCCTCCGCGAGCGCAGGCGCGAGGCTCGTCCCGAGCTCGGCGAGCTCGCGGGCAACGTTGGACCTGCCCGCATCGCCGGAGGGTTCAAGCCGCTCGAGCTCCATCGCCAACGAGACGACCTCGCCGGGCGCCTCCGGGGCGTCGGCCAGTACGCGTGCCAGGACTCGAGCGCGATCGATGTCGTCGCCGAGGCTGTCGTGCACATCGAGCACACCCTCAACCTCTTCGAGCGTCCACACCTCGTCGCCGCTCCCGAGCGCCTTCTCGGTGATCGCGTAGTTCGCGATGAGGAGCTGGGGCAGGGTCTTCGGGCCGCCAACGCCGCGCATCGCGCGGATGGTCCGAGGCGGGCGGATCTTCCGCACGTGGAAGCCCTTGGTCTCGAGCTGGCCCCGCGTCCCGTACGTCACGAGGAACCTGCCCTTGATGCTGTCGAGCACCTTGCGGAACTCGACTTCATCGAACGAGTCCTCGCCGACCTCGACGTTGTGCCCTGGATACGGCGGGTCGAGGAAGAAGAAGGTGTCCTTGCTGTCAAACTCCTTCACGAGGTCGGCGTAGTGGGCGTGCCGAACCGTCGCCGCTCGGACGCGGTCGCGGTAGTGCTCGATGCGTTCGATCGTGCGCGCCTCGACGCCCTCGGCGTTCGGGTTGAAGCTCTTGCCGCGCATCTTCCCGTAGGAGAAGTGGGAGAGATAGAGGAAGCGGTACAGCTTCTCGACCTTGCCTCGCGGCCGCGCGTCGATGAGCTGCTTGAACGCTCGCTCGCGGCCGATCCAGTTCTTCTTGCGTAGCGTCTCGAGCTCGTCGTCGGTGAGCGTCTTGATGGCCTTGAACGCGGACGCGATCTCCGGATCGGCATCGCCGAGGACCTCCGCCTCTGCAGGCTCCTTTTCGAAGAACACCGCCGCGCTCCCGGCGAAGGGTTCGACGTACACCTTGTGCGGTGGGATCAGCTTCACGAGGCGGGCGGCGAGCCGCTTCTTCCCGGCCGGAGAGCCCCAAACCGTCTTCTGCACGTCTGCCCCGATCGCGATGTTCGGCAGCTCCATCTGTCCGTCCTCTCCTGCGTCCTTCTTCGTCTGGGAGTTCGCTTCGCCGAGCGTCACGTGCTTCCGCACGACGCCCGTCTCACCGTGTCCGAGCGCCACGAACGCGCGCGCCTTCTCGAGCGCGACGTCTACCGACGGCGCATGATCGCGGGCCTTCGCGACGAACGCCTGCGCTCGACCCAGCGTCACGGCGAGCGACTCCCCGCGCTTCGTGATCGACGACGGACGCCCGGTCATGTCATCCCCCCTCGGCGCGCAGCCCCTTCGGGTCCTCGCCCCACGCTGGGGTGTCATCCGCCTTCCTGACGCCATCCCGGAACTCCCGCGTGTTCATGTCGAACGGCCACGCAATGCCGCTGCCGTTGTCGACCTCGGCCTTGGCGGGCGCCGAGGTGCTCCCGCCGCGGAGCGCCTCCAGCTCCTTGCCGATCCGGGAGAGCGCCTTGTTGAGGTCCTCGGCGTTCTCCGCGAACGCAGAGCTACCGAGCGCGGGCTCGGCCGCCAGGGGCGAGATCTCCTTCTCGGTCTCGTCCGCCGCGGCCGTGGTCTCCTCTTCGAAGACCTCCACCTCGATGCCCTCGCTCTCGCCGTCCACGAAGGACTGCTTCGCCGCGTCCACCGTGCGCCCGAGGGCGCGCAGACGCCGCTCCGCCCTGGTGGGCGGCTCCTTCGCGGCCTTCTCGATCTGCGCGATCGCGTACGCGAGGAGCTTGTCGGGCGTCATCGTCTCGGTCTTCACCACCGACCTCGCCCCCTTCAGCACGCGCTCGATGGCCTCGGTCACCTTGTCCAGCACAGTCATCGCTTCCATGTTCTGCCTCCTGCCGGTATCGCCGGCGTCGTTCACTTTGCTTCGTCTTCGGGAATCCAGACCTGTCGCTCCTCAGGGTTCCACGGCACTCCGTCGAGCTCGCAGCGCAGGTAGCGCGGCAAGTGATCGAGGATGCGTTGCAGGCCCCAGCCCAGGTCGCCGCGCAAGCGACGAACGAGTCGCTCGCAGATGACGAACCGGCGCCTGATCTCGGCGCCCGTCATCGTCGTACCGTCTTTGCGGAAGCTATCGGTGATGGTCCGTTCGATCGCGAACGTCACCCGCGCCACCTGGTCATCGGATACGAGGTCGAGGAACGCGCTCACGTCACACCTCCGCCACGATGGTTGAACGGCAACGCCCGTGAATGGGCGGCACGGTGACGCCCGCTGCCTCGAGCTGCACAGGTGAGAGCGCCCGCGAGTACCGGCCGACCTCGTCGCGGGCGCCCACGGCCGGCTCGTCGACCTGCGCGACCGCGCGGCGGCGTCCGCCACGCTCGTAGAACAGAACCTGGTTGCCTTCGCGGTCGGCGCCGACCTGCACGAACGGCTGCACGTCGCGGATGGCCTCCGGGTCGCGCGCGCGTTCGACGTCGCGGAAGCGGTCCACCGCGCGCTCGACCGTGAAGACCTTGCCGTGCATGAACCGGCAGACCTCGCTCGTCACCTCGTCGAGGACGGCGTCGAAGCGGTAGCGCTCGATCCCGGCTTCGCCGAACGCGCCGAGCTGCGTGTACGTGCGCGCGCGATTCGTGAAGACCATCGAGACGACCTCCCAGTAGTCGCGGCTCTGGTCGAAGGCCTCCCGCGCCATCGCGCTCGAGAGGTCGGCGACGATGTCATCCCGGCCGAGCCCGCGCTCGACACCCAAAGCGACGATGTCCCTCGCCTGGTCCGAGAAAGCTGCGCGGCGTCGCCCGTATTCGTCGCGGACGAAGTTGCCCTGGCTCTCGCGGACGAACTTCGCCACGCGCTCGTCGCTACGGGTCGTGTCTGCGCCGATCCGCAGTCCGAGCCGGCGAACCGTGGAACGTCGTGTACGGCCAATGACGTTCTCCGCCTCGAGCTCGAAGATCTCGTCGACCCTCGGCAGCACCTGTTCGTCGACGGTCCCCAGCGCCTGCTTTGCCGCGCGGATGACCTGATCGCGCGCCTGCGGAGCGAGGTTCGGCCAGTCGACGTCGAGCCGCTCAAGGGCCCGCCGGAGCGCCGCGTCCTCCGCGGAGCGTGCCACACCGCGCAGCGTCCGCGACAAGCGGCGGACGATCGACATGAAGTCGTTCGCGTCGAGGGGGTCGAGAGCCTTTTCGATGCGGAAGACGTCGCGGAGAATGTCCTCCGCCACGTCGGCGCCCGCGCCGTAGATCTCGAAGGTCGGCGTCGCGATGGTCATTGGGTCACCACGAACTCGCCGTGCTTGATGTGGAGGTGCAGCTCGCAGAACGGGCCGTCGCACCAGAAGCCCGGCGTGAGCGTCAGGCCGTCGTCGGTGACGATTGCGTGCTGGCATTGGACGAGCACGAAGTTCCGGTAGCCGCACCTCGGACAGGCGACATAGAACCCGATGACGACACCCTCTCCGGGAAGGCGCTTCACCTCACCGGGTCCGAGGCGACACACGCGACGCTCGCGGCCGACGACGATCGCTTTCATGGCGCCGCCTCCGGCTCGAACCACGAGCGCATCTCCTCCGCCGGCACGCGCACGACCTCGCTGTCGAGCTCGGAGTGCTTCGCCTGCTCGAAGGCCTTCTTCCCTCCACGCGCCTCTGCAGACCGAAGCGCATCGCGCAGATGAAGAAGGCGCTCGGCTTCAGCCGCAAGACTGGGCGCCGGCGCGCCACGCCGCCGCTTCGCCGCCTCTGGCGGCACGAGCGGTCCCGGCGGGGGCCTTCCGTTCGGGACCTCGGGGCCGACCAGGGTGCTCGGTTCATCGGGTCCGATCGGAACGCCGGCGAGCGTGAGCGCCACGGGCTGCTTCACCCACGGCGCGGAGATCTTCTTGAACTCGCGGTTGAAGACCTCTCCGGCGAGTTGTCGTCCCTCCTCGGGCGTGAGCACGTTCGCGTTGGCGAGCCCGCGGATGATGTCGGCCATCGTCGCCGGATCGCGGTTGACCGGGGAGCGCGAGACGAATCGCCAGAAGCGGATGCCCATCTCCGCGAGCAGCTTGCGGTTGACGATGAAGTCGAACTCCTGGCGCTCGGGCTCGAATACCTGGCTCTCGGCGAAGTGGAGGGCCGCGTCCGCGGTCGAGCGGTTGAAGTCACGGATGTCGCCGCGCAGCATCCGCGGCAGCCGGAACGACTGGCCGACCTTGTCGATGTTGCGCTCGTCGTAGGTCTGGAAGAGCGCGTCCGAGTGCTGCGCGGACGTGAGCGGACGGAGCTCGATCTTCAGGCGACCGGTGTGCTCGATGCCGCTTCCTCCACCGCCGCTCGCCTCCGCCTCCAGGATCAGGATCTTGTGGAAGTTGCGCTTCCCGCGGATGTGGTTCTCGATGAAGTCCTCGATGCGCGGGATCGACTGCGCGGAGAGCCGTCCGCCGGACACGAGGAGCGCGAGGGGAGGGACGCTCTTGTTCTCGAAGTAGAGGAAGTTCACCTCCTCCGCCTGGCGAGAGCCGAGCACCGCGAGGAGGTTCCCGATCCAGCGTGGGACGCCGTACGCGCTCCGCGGGTTGTGGACTCTGAAATGGAGAACCTCGGTCGCGGGACCGTCGCTTGGATCGGTCGACACGAGGTCCTCGACCGACGCGTGGATCCGGCCGCTCTTGCGCGACATGATGCGCGGGTCGCCGAACTCCTTAAAGAAGACGGTCTCCGCCTCGAAGATCTGCACGTACCGCCGGAACCGGCTGCGGACCTTCACAGTGTCGAGGGTGAGGTCGGAGATCTTCACCTTGTGGTCGATCTCGACGAGGTCCGGATCGAGGGGGAGCAGTCGCACGGTGAACCCGGGCACATACACGAACTGGACGATCTCGCCGGCACCGTTTCGGAGAACCTCCCAGTAGCCGTTTCCGAGGAGCTCGACGTCGAGGCGCGTGCGCCGCCGCAGCGTCACGAAGGAGCTGTCCACGCAGCAGTATTCGAAGAAGTTCTCGAGCCGCGAGCGCTCCATACGCATGAGGTCTGCGACCTCGCGCTTGCGCGCGGCGACCTCTTCGGGAGTGGGTGTCGGCTGGAGAGCGCGGACCTCAGCTTCGTCGCGCCGGCTTGGATCTTCCTTGAGCTTCAGACGCTCGATGTAGATCGCGTTCGCGATGCGTTGGTCGGCGTCCGAGGCGTCGAGATCGATGACCGGCTCGAAGCGGTGGCCGAAGGCGTCGATGTTCGTGACGTAGGCGTCAATGTTCTGGCGAAGGGAGTTCGAGTTCTCGAGCAAGAGGCAGAGGGTCTCGGGGTCGTATGGGGGCGCGACCGCGCCGGTGCCCATGAACACACGCTCGGCGTCGTCGACGCCGGCGACGACGTTGGAATCCGCGACGCGCTCGCGACCAACCAGGTGCGCCTTCACCAGGGGCACCACTTGGCCGAACTCCTCGGCCGCGCTCTTGAGCGTCGCCTTGTCCATCACACCGCCCGCTCGTCGAATCCGCCGAGGACCGCCTTGGGCTCTCCGGACGTGTACGCGCTAGTTCGCACGCGCACGAACTCGACCGTCTCAGGCACCGGAACGACACCTGGCGTCGTAACGGCCGGGCCCACGGGGAAGTAGTCGCTGCCATCGATCGTCGCCTCGACCTGCAGGGTGGCGACGAACGTCCCGTGGACCTGCACGAACTTGTCGCGGAACCGGAAGACCTGTTCGGCCTTGCCAGCGCCGACCTCCGATTTGACCTCGAGGCGGATCTTCTCCGGGCGTGCCATCAGCGCCCTCCGTTTCGCGCACGGCGAGGCCTGTCGCGCTTCGTGGGCGGCGGCGCCGGCGGGTACACGACCGCGGCGAGACCGCCGTCCTTCAGGAACGAGATGCAGCGGACCGTGCGACCGTCGGACGTGAGCCGAGACGTCGCTGCGCTGCGCGCCTCGTCGAGCGTGTCCGCGGTGACCGCGAAGCCTTCGACCGGTCGAAGCGGCTCGGTCGGCTTCGTGGCCGTGTCGATCTCGAAAACCTGCACTTGGTGGTTCATCCCGTCTCCCGAAAGCAAAGAGCCCCGGCGAAGGAGGCGTTGACCTCCACCGCCGGGGCTCGAGTTCTTCGACAACCCCTCGTTCGCGCTCGCGCGCGCTACAGCTCGTCGAGCTTCTTCGTTTGCTCGATCTTCACATCGCACACCCGTCCGTTCTGAAAGCTGATGGTGACCTTGCCGAAGAAGCTGCCCGCGGCGAGCTTCTCCAGAAACCTGAGGAGGCGCTCGATCGGGCTTCGGATCTCCCTCTGTGCAGCGACGCCGTTCATCATCCGATCACCCTCACGTTGATCTCGGGCACCGCGCCCGGAAGTGGACCGCGCTCCTTGCGGCACGCGAGCGCCACGGCCCAGAAGCGGTCGGCGTGCCCGCGGCCGACCTCGTCGCGCTCCACCTCGAAGGACGGCTTCCCGCTCGGGGTGAGCCGGCGCTTCACGCTGTGGATCTGCGCGACGAGCTCGCGGTCCTTCGGTAGGACGATGTCCTTACGCTGGAGCAGGATCTTGAAGTCGTTCGCCCACGTCTCCTTCGACTCGTTGGTGAACGTCTCCGGTACGACCTGAGCGAAATCGCGCCGGAGGTTCTCGGCGAGGTGCATGCCGAGGCCGTTCTGATCGATGGACAGCCGCGCGATGGGGAGCACCGCGAGGAGGCGTCGCAGGTCCGCCTCCTGCTCGGCGAACGGCACGCGGTCGTAGCTGCGGATGAGCCGGCACTCCTTCTTCCCTTCGGCCTCCTCGAAGACGGCGAGCTCGGAGAGGTCGCGCTTGCGGCCGACGTCAAAGCCGGCAACGAGGCGGCCCTTCACCTCCCCGAACGTGGCGAAGTCGTCCGCGAGCACGAGATCGTCGCTCGTGCAGGGCAGAATCAGCTCGTACGGGAAGAACGAGTAGCTCTCGTCGCAGTAGGCGAGCTCGAACTCCTGCTGGAAGTCCTCGATCATGAGGGAGTCGAACTGGTCCTGGATGTCCTTGGTGCCGAACTCGCGGACGCGCTCCTCGGTCGGCATGAGCGGCGCCTCCTTCGAGGCGCGCTCGACATTGGTGCTGAAGAACCGGCACAGCCACCACGGCACCTGCTGCCGCCAGTAGGCGTTGAACTTCCGCAGCTCCTGGCGCGCGATCTCCCAGAACACGCCGCGCCGACCGAGCGGCGAGGAGCACCCGGTCAGCTGCCCACGCGAGCGGAGGATGAGCGCGGTCGAACCCTTGTAGACCTCGCGGTCATTGGCGTAGTGCGCGAGCTCGTCGAGGTAGAGATCGCCCTTCTTGCCGCGCGGCGCCTTCGAGGGGTTCGAGATGATGCGCGAGACGCGCTTCGATGCCCCGTTCGACAAGAACGCGAGCTCGGTCTTCGAGTCGGTCACGAGCTTCTTGCGGAAGGCGATCGGCAGCTCCTCTGCGATCTGCCGCGCGTAGTTCACCTTCTCCTTCGCGTCCTCGAGGTTGTAGCTGACCATCACGGACGTGTGTGCGTCGCGCAGATGGCAGCGCGCGATCGCCTCGCACGCGAAGAGGAACGAGAAGCCGACCTGGCGGGCCTTCTCCACCCAGCGGTACTTGCGCGTCGAGCTGAGGAACGCGATCTGGTACGGCTCGAAGACCAGCGGCTCCTCGTTGTAGTGACCGATGCCGGTGAGGAAGCCGAGCTCGGTGCCGAGCCAGTCGAAGAGATCTTGCTCGGTGCGCTTCACGACGATGAGCGGGCCGGTCGCCTTCGCCTTGCCTTGCTCGGCGCGTCGAGCGTGAGTGTGTCCAGGAGGATCGTCATGTCCTACGCCGCCGCCATCGCCCGCCCGCCCCGAACGCTCACCGACGTCGAGCAGGCCCGACTGCTCAAGGTCACCGGCGAGCACCGAGTCGGGTTCCGTGACCACGTCATCTTCGCTCTCGCCCTGGGGACGGGGCTGCGCGAGCACGAGCTCGCTGCGCTCGATGTCGGCGACGTGCTCCACGAGGACGGACGCGTCCGCCGGCGCATTGCTCTGCGAACCTTCAAGCGCTCGAGCACCGAGCCTGCCACGCAGGAGGTCTTCCTGCCCGATGCCGTCTGGTACAAGCTCGGCAAGCTCGCGCGCTGGAAGAGGGACCACGGGGAGAGCCTCGACGTCGGCGCCCCGCTCTTCATCTCCCAGCGGGGCAGGCGCATCGCCACCCGGACGCTCCGGTACCTCTTCAAGCTCTGGCAGGAGCGCGCCGGGTTCGACCGCGCGTTCAACTTCCACGCTCTCCGGCACACCGCGCTTACGAACGCCTACCGCTCCACGCGCGACATCCGCCTCGTCCAGCGGCTCGCCCGGCACAAGAGCGTCGACACCACGACCATCTACGCCGCGCCGAGCGACGAGGACATCCTCCGCGCCGTCCGCGAGCTGCCCTGCTGACGAAGACGCCTGTTCCTCGCGTCCATATCCGCGCTGCTTGGTTTCCGGATCCGGGCCCGAGGTATTCCGGGCACTTGTGCGGCTGTCCATTTCTGCATCCGCTCCTCGGTGCGAGACGGAGGTGGGCACGGCCGGCGCGCGCGGCGAAAACGGGGAATCGACCCCCGGGGGTTCGTCGTCGTTGGCCTCGTCGCGCGCCACGTTCGCCGACGTCGCGCCCGGCGCTGGGGCAGCGGCCTCGGCTCCTACCGATCGCGCGTCCGCGCCCGTGGGCGCGAAAGGCGCGCCGTCGTCGGGCGCCGCCACGAGCGTTTCCGCGGCCGCGTAGCCGCGCAGCGAAGGAAAGTGGCAGTCCGCGTTCGCCCGACGCGCCTCGTCCACGCGTTCAAGCGCGCAGAACTCCGTCGCCCCGGCGGCCGGGACTGCCACTTTGGTGGAGAAGCGGCAGTCGAGAGCGGGCTCAGTGAACCGCGCGATCATCGCCGCCTCCCTCCTCGGTTGCGCTCACGCCCGCGAGCTCCGGCGTGAGGCCGTCGATCTGACCGCGCAGACGCTGATGGCGCTGCTGGATCGCATCGAGCGTGAGCCCGCCCTGGATCTCCTGGCGCGAGTCGGCGTTGCCGAGCATCAGCTCCTTCAACCGCACGAGCCGATCGAGATCCGCGGGGCTGTCGAAGCGGACCTTCCCCTCTTCGACCGCCTTGCTGAACCCCTCGATGTAGCCGCCGATAATCCGGACGACGTCCTCGGTGCCGAGCGCGCGCGCCTCAGCACGCCGTTCGACTACTTTCTGCTCATATCGAGCCTGCTCGCGTTGGTGCGTTTCTTCCCGTCGTCGCAGGCACTTGGACCGCGTCGCGTACTGGCCGATCCGGGACTTCGAGACGCCGTAGCGCGCGGCGAGCTCCGTGTACGAAGGGAACGAGACGCCTTCGCGTCCGGTCGCCTCGTCCTTCACGCGTTCGCCGAAGACAAGCAGGCGATCCACCTCGTCCCAGGGGACGACCGGCGCGTCGGCGCGGCGCGGGCGGCCACGCGGACGCGCGCCAGCATCGTTGCTTCGGTCTCGCTCGTCCACTCACCGAGTATATGGAAGTTCCATATTCTGCGCAATCTCTCGTGAGGTCGCCCGCATGACGAGACCCGTGGTCCAAGCTGCGCGACACCGGCGAGGCGACCGACCCGAGCCCGCCATGGTGGACATGAGGACATTGGTGGACATCGCGCCAGCTATGGGAAAATTGAGCGAACAATTTTTCTCACCATCAGATCAACACTCATCTTTTCTTAGTCTCAGGGATCCGAAGGATGTCCACCATGTCCACCAACGCGATGCTTTCGTCTGCAAGAGCAAGGAGTTGTCGAGGTGGACATCGGAAAATCGATCTCCACCAGATGTCCACCTCGACGAGCGCATGTCCACCATCCCGGAGACCCAACGCGAGGCGAGCACCGGACCTGGCTGGCGTTCGGATTGGGTGTGGTCTACACGCGCGCGAAGTCGACCCCGTCGGCGTTCGGCAGGCGCGGGTCGGGGAACCGGAGCATGTCCGCCACGACGGCCGGCGGCGGTCTAGCAGCGACAGATCCCTTGGGCGTGACTTTGATCCAGTCGGCGGCGCGGATGAGCAGCCCGAAGAGCGCCGCTCGCCGGACGGGGAACATGTAGACGCCGGTCTCGGTCTCGACCCGGCGCGCGAGGCCTGGTCCCTTCCGAAACAGGATCGGCGGCTCGTTCATGGCCACGAGGGCATCCCAGGCATCCTTAGCCACATCACGGAGCTGCCGTGCGTTCACCTGAATCTCGGGCAGACGCCGCTCCTCGTCAGACATCGGCATGGTCGCCGCTCCCGTTCGCTCTGAACGGCAGTTCGAGCGCGGCGGGCACGTCGGCGCCGTTCTTGTCGACGTGCTGCACGAACCAGAGGTTGTTGCCGGAGGAGATCCGCGTCTGGAGCTTCCGTCCGCTGACCACGCGACCACGGAACCGGCGGAGCGCGTAGCCGACCCTCTTGGCCGTCGGCAGCTGGTTCGGCGGGTGCGAGCACAGCTCGCCGAGCGCCGACCGAAGGCGCCCATACCTCGAGCCGCTCGAGTCATCTCGCAGCACCTCGAGCGCCTGCGCGATGGTGCAGCCGCGCGCTCCCATCCCGCCCGGCAGCTCCTCCCACCCGGAGATGAGGTCCGCGAGCACGTTGCTGTCGGTGTCGACCTCGTCGAGCTCGGCGCGTGTGTCGCCCGGGTCTGGCAGGCCTGCCCAGACGAGCGCGTTGCGAACGAGCGCCGACCACCCCTCGAACGAGCCCCAGGACTTGAGCCCCATGCTGGGCTTGCCCGCGACACAGTACCCGCGGAGCACCGTGAGCGCGCTCGTGACGAGCCGCGGCCGGTTCGCGTGGACCCAGTCGAGGAGGTCGGGATGCTTGAATCCATCCCGCGTCTCCGGCTTCTCGAGGTCCGAGTCGAGCCGGATGTGGAGGCACCTCCGCGCGGTGTCGCCCTTGAACGTGATGTTGTTGCCGGTCGCGTACCAGACCGTGAGGAGCGGCAGGCTCACTTTCTCGCTCTTGCCGAGGATGCGCTCGCTCCACACGGTCCCCGTGAGCACGGTGTCGAGCGCGCCCGAGCCGAGCGGCTTGTTGATGTTGTCGATGAGGACGACCCGGTCGCCCTCGAGCGCGATGGCGGTGATGCGCTTGACCTCCTCGGTCTCGTCGAGCGCTTGCGGGGTGCGCGGCATCGCGCGGCCGCCGATGATCTCCCCGGTCACGTCGGCGAGCAGCGACTTGCCGGCGCCGCGCACGTTGGCGTCCATCAGGAAGAGCGGCGATGGACCGCGAAAAGCGTAGCGCGCGAGCGGCGTGAGCACACCCGCGAGCCAGGCCGCTCGATGCGCGGCGGTTTTGAATGGGAAGTCCACAACGACGTCGAGGAGATCGGCGACCGCGCGCTGCGCCTCCTCGCGCGTCGATGCAGATGGCGCGATGGGATAGCGCGTGTTCGGCATGTAGAGCAGACCGGTCGCGTCGTCGTAGCCGCGCTTGTCAAGAACGGTCCCGTCCGGTCGCAGGACGGGAGACTCGACCACGGCCTCGAGGTAACGGATCTTCGGCCAGCTCTTTCGCGACTCGACGGCGGGGGACGCCCACGCGGGTGGATGCGCGGGCACCTCCTCGACCTCGCCCTGGCGCTCCTTGAGCGATACCCAGTCGGCCGCTGCGGTCAGTCGATCGCGCACGCCGGCGCCACCAAGCGGCACGATGCGCAGCGACCCGGTCGGATGAATGATGCCCGCGAGGCGGCTTGCGTCCTTGACGACGTGGACCAGGAGCTGCCCGCGGCAGTAGACGCCCTCGACGCGCGCCAGCGCGGCGATCGCGTCATCGACGACTTCGTGCTCGGCGGTGCGGATCACGATCTTCGGTCTGCGCCGCGGTGGCCCCGCCCACGTCTCACCGGGATCCGCAGGCGGTGGCGCCGGCTCCCCAACGCCTGACAGATCCGCGACGCGCGCGCGGGCGGCGCGGAAGTCGAGCACACCGCAGTGCTCGACCATGAAGTCGAAGACGGAGAGCGTTCTCCCGCTGATGAACGAGTGAAAGGCGCCCCGCTCGGCGTCGCCCGAGCCGTCCGCCACGCTGGCGGAAGGGTTCTGGTCACCGGTCGCGGAGGCGGGATCCCGGCACTCGAGCCAACCGGGCCCCGCCGAGCGACCCGTGAGCCACGTGCGGTAGACGGCCTCGACCGGGAGGGCCGCGAGCGCCTTCCGCCGCCACTCCGTCCAGGCCGCGTCGCCGGCGCCGTTCGTGGGTGCCGGCGACGAGGCTGCGCGTCTCGGCGGGACGCCGTTCGTGCCGTTGGACGCGGGTGGCGCCTCGCGTGCACGAAGGACGTGGTCGACGTCGTTCTCGGAGACGGTCACGAACTCGCTCGGAACGAACGTCTCGAGCTCGCCGGCATCGGCGGCGCGGTAGAAGACGTTGCTGCCTTCGGCCGCGCCCTGCCACCAGGGCAGCCAGACGAGGTTGCCGAAGCCCTTCTTCCCGGTGCGGCGAACCTTGTCTTGCTTCGGGAACACCTCGATCCCACGACCCGATCTCGGATCGGCAACCTGTCCGGTCGTGAGCAGGGCGTCCTTTGGCGCGAGCAGGTGTCCAAGCCGCTGTGCCTTTGCGGCGGGAATGGCGGGCTCGAAGAAGCACCAGAGGTGCCAGCCCTTTCCACCGCCGGATCGTTCGAGGTACGCGGCAAGACCTGCCGACCGAAAGAGATCGAGCGTGCGCTTCGCGGCCGCGAGTGGATCGGCGAGCGCGCCCGCGTGTCCCGCCCCATCGAAGTCGAGGCAGAGCCAGCGCGTCGTATCATCCGGGCCCGGGCAATAACTGCCGATCCGGAAGTGACCCTTCATCGCGCCCGAGCCGCGGCGGTTCTCATATCGGACCTTCGCTTCGGGGACGTCGCGCCCGAAGAGATGCCCGAGGAGCAAGTCGTCGAGCGTGCCGTTCGCTTCGACCGGGCACGGCTTCTCCCAGGGCGCGAGCACCGCGACGTAGTCGGTCCGGTTCAGGAAGCGCTCGCGGAAGACCCGCAGCGCCTCCTCCCGCGCTGGAAGCGCGCGGCCTACCACGGAACCGCCCGCTTCCCGTCCGCCCGTGGCAAGTCGAGAATTGACAGGAACGTCTTCCGCCGCTCGACCTGCTCCTTCTCGGCGCAGCTCCGCATGCCCCAGTGGTCGCCGACGAGGATCGCGACCTGCCGGGCGCGCGTCACGCCCGTGTAGAACAGGTTCCGGTGGTGCATGAACGAGTGCGCCTTGTGGACGACGAGCACCGCGCACGGGAACTCGGACCCCTGCGACTTGTGGATCGTCAGCGCGTACGCCAGCGAGATGTCGTTGAGCGCGCCGCTCTCGGGAGTGATCTCCACCTCGACGTCCTCGAAGCGGATGCGCAGCTGGCCCCGGCGAGGACCGACCGACGTGACCACGCCGATCGCTCCGTTCATCACGTCGAGGTCGTAGTTGTTCCGCGTCTGGATGACCCGGTCGCGGACCAGGAACTCCGGCCGGCGACCGGGTTTCGGTGGCTCGACGTCAACGCCCCAGAGCTTCTTCTGCACGAGCCGCTGGAGCTCGACGTTCAGCGCATCGACACCGAGCGGTCCCTTGCGGGTCGGGGTGAGGAGTTGGACATCGGCAAGAAGATCGAACCCGAGCTGGTCGAGAAGGACCGTGTCGAACAGAGCGAGGACATGCCGTTGCGCCTCCAGGATGTCGGAGTGCTGACCGAACACCATCCAGGGCGAACGGCCGTCCGGTCCCGCCGGCGCCGACTTCCGCACGTCCCCACGCAGCACGGCGATCGAGTTCTCCTTGAGGACGCCGGCCTGTCGCACCACCTCATCGAGGATGACGGTCGGGATCGGCTGCCGCTCGATGAGGTCGCGCAGTAGGTTGCCCGGACCGACCGGCGGGAGCTGGTTGTGGTCGCCGACCAGCACGACGCTCGTCCGATCGAAGTCGACGGCGCGGAGGAGGTGCCAGCCGAGCGACACGTCGACCATCGAGACCTCGTCGACGATGACGACGTCCGCCTCGATCGGCGTCTCGGGTCCGACCGTGAACGCCTTGCCCTTGAAGCCGAGGAGGCGGTGGATGGTCATCGCTTCGCGACCGACGACTTGCTCGATCCGCTTGGCGGCCTTGCCGGTCGGCGCCGCGAGGACCACGCGGAGACCGCGCTCTTCGTAGAGCCGCGTGATCGCCGAGACGAGAAACGTCTTGCCGCTCCCGGCCCCGCCGCTCACCAGCACCATGTTGTGCTCCGCGGCCGCAGCCAGCGCCCGCCGTTGCGCGCGGTTCAGGGTCGGCGTCTTCGCGACGAGCGCCTCGACGTCGACGCCCGCGAAGTGCTGATTCGGGCGCCGTCGCTGCGTGAACGTCTCGGCGAGCTCCACCTCCATCTTGTGGATGGCGGGCTGCGCGACGAGGAACCGCCCGCCCAGCGACACGCACGCAAGCACGCCCGTCTCGATCAGCGCGTCGAGCTCGGACTCGATGCGGTCACGGCTGTCGGCAACGTCCATTACCAGCAGCGCGTTCGCGAGGCCGATCAAGTCCTCGTAGTCGACCCAGCAGTCGCCCTGGTCGAGACGCTCGGCAACGCTGTGGACGATGCCCGCGCGAATCCGCGATGGGTGCTCCTTGGGCGTTCCCATCTTCCGAGCGACCATGTCGACGCGCTTGAAGCCGAAGCCGGGCACCTCTCGGACGAGCACGTAAGGGTCCGTCTTGAGCACGGTGACGATCGAGTTCCCGAACTTCTCGATGAGCGCCATCATCTGGTGGTGCGTGAGCTCGAACGACGCGAGCCACGTGAGACTCGTGTTGAGCGCGCGCTTTTTCAGCCACTCCGTGCGCAACGCTTGGATCGATTCGATGGGAACCTTGGCTGCAGTCGCAACGCGCTCGGGCTCCTCGTCGATGACCCGGTCGAAGTCGTCGCCGAACGCCTCGACGATCCGCCGCGCCTTGACCGGGCCGATGCCCTTGATGTCGGGGTGGTTCGCCAGGTAGTGCGCGAGCCCCTCGGGCCCGAGGCGTTGGTCGAAGGCGAAGTGCGAGACCTTGAACTGCCTGCCGAACTTCGGGTGCCGTTCCCAGCTCCCATGGAGAACGACCGGATCGTGCTCCTTCACCATGAGCGCGCCGGCGAACGAGACCGCCTCGCCGCTCTCCGTGCGTAGCCTCCCCGCGCTGAACTTGGGGCTGGCGAAGAAGACCGCGTCCACGCGGCCGCGGATCGAGTCTTTCCCTCCTGAAGGAGCACGTGTCGTCATCATCCTGATACCTTCTGGTGGTAGCGGCGGAGCAGGCCTTCGACGAAGCGGCACGCGATCTGGCGGTCGCCGCAGAAGAAGACCGGAACGCCGTGGTCAACGATGATTGAGAGCGCCGCACCCACGACCGCGCTCGGGTGCGCGCCCGAGCGGTAACGGCGCGCGAGGATGTCCTCGAGCGAGGCCTCCACGACGACGCACCCCAGGTCGTACTCGCCGAGCGTGCGTAGCTCCCGCCTGAAGCGGGCGCGCGCGGTGATCGTCGACGCCACGAAGTCCTCGAGCGACTTGCGCTCGATCGCGATCGCCGCCTCGTAGCCCTGGAGCGAGTAGTCGCCCGCGGGCAGAGCCCGGCGCACGCAGGTCACGTGCGCCGGGTCGAACGAGTACGGTTGCTGCTCGCGCGTGTCGACGACGACGACGGGCAGATCCCCATCAGAAGGGGATGTCGTCCTTGGCGTCGACGCCATGGGACTCGCCCCCTGCGCCGCCCGCGCCCTCGTCGAGCACGATGCGGCGGTTGAAGTAGATGTTCTCGTTCTCGCCCTTCGTGCGCTTGGTGACCTCGAGCTTCACGTCCAGGAGCTTCTCGAGGTTCGCCGGCAAGTCGGACAGCTTCTGCAGGTCGAGCCCGCAGACGTGCAGGTCGTTCTTGAGCCAGCGGATGTTCTCGCGGCTCGCCATCACATTGTTCCGCCAGAGGAGGCGGCCGCGGAAGCGGGGCGCCAGGATCTTCAGCGTCCACTTCAGCATCGGGTTGCCGGTGGTCTTGGCGGTTGTGATCTCGACCTTGTCGACGTTGACCTGGTATTTGCCGTCGGGAACGGAGTCGAACTCCTTCTCCTCGACCGGCGCGTCCGCGAAATCGTTGTCGAACCGTGAGAGGTCCACCGAGGGCACGTCGTCTTCGCCAGGGTTCCGAGTGGGCATGGCTGCGCTCCTTTCGGCTACCGGCTGGCGGCCTGCGCCTTCGCGGGCGCGCTGGGGTTGGGCTTCGAGGCCGCCGCGGGTGCGGGGGTCGGCGCCGGTGCCGGCGTGGGAGCGGGCGCTGCGGCTGAGGCGCTCGGGCCCTGCGCGAACGCCGCCACGAACTTGGCGAAGTCGAGATCGATGGTCTCGGGCAGGCGGCCTGTCCGGTCGCCCGCGTCGTAGTTCACGTTCGGCTTCGAGCGCAGCACACGCTTCTGCAGCGGCTTGCCGTCAGCACCCGTCACCACTTCGAGGTCACAGAAGAGGATGACGTCCACCATCCCGATGACGATCTTCCGCGCCTTCTCCGGAAGGGTCGGGACCACGCGCGTGAGCTTCCCGGTGCGGGTCTCGAGCTCGCGCTCCTGCGAGTGCGAGATCAGGAAGAGCCCGTAGGGCTGGAGCGTGAGCTTATTGAGGACGCGATAGAACTCGTTGTTCACGAGCGCGTAGCCCTTGCCGTAGCCCAGGTCGCTCTCGTGCTCGATCTTGAACTTCTGGCACATGTACTCGGCGCACATGCGATACGCGTTGTCGACCGTGTCGAGGATGATCGTCTTGAAGGCGTGCTTGCCCTCGGCGATCTCCTTGCAGGCTGCGAGCAGCTCCTCCCAGGTCGCGATGGGCACCTGGAAGACGTCGAGGTTGTTCAGGCCCGCCTCGGTGGCGAGGAATAGGGCTCCTTCGGCCTGCGAGCACCACGTGCTCTTTCCGATCTTGCTGGGTCCGTAGACGAGAACCGTGAGGTCACTCAGGCTGGCTTTGGGCGGTGTCTTCTGTGTCGGCAACATTCGAGGTCTCCTTTCCTGTCTCCGCCCTCAAAACGTCTTGTTCTCTTCGGGTGGGGACAGGCGCCGGAGCTCTTCGTTTGGAGGCCTCTTCTCGTAGAGGTTCTCGAGCACGTTCGGGCTGCCGCCGGAGCGGCAGAGAGCGAAGTACGGGCACGGCTTGCCGTACTGGAAGCAGAACGAGGTGTTCTGGTACCAGACGTCCCGTCGGCGGGCGTCCAGGAACACCTGCGTGAGCTCCCAGAGCTCCGAGCGCAGGGTCGCGAACTGGTCCCGCGAGATGTAGAGCAGCTCGCGGTGGAACATCTCCGGCTCGGCGTACTTCTCGGCCAGCCGCGCCTGGAACGCCTCGTCCGTCTCCGGAAGCCGGCGCTTTGCGCTCGACTTGCCGGTCTTCGACTTCGCGATCAGCTCCGCGCGACGCGAGGCGAATTCCTCCTCCGTCTCGCCCGCGCTCTGCTGGAGCCGCGCCTTGACGAGGATGTTGTAGAGGATGCCGGCGATCCGGATGCCGAGCGCCTGCTCGACGTAGTAGGCGTAGACCGTGATCTGGAAGTCGGTCCAGAGCCGCTCGAGGTAGCTCGCATCCACGCCGGCGGCGGTCTTGTGCTCGAGCAGGAAGTGCTCGTCCCCGATCCGGACGATACCGTCGACCTTGCCCGCGAGCGTGAAGCTCCGGCTCGGGGCCGCGGTGTCCGGATTGACGATCTCACCCTCGAACTCCTTCTCGAGGGCTACGACCTCGAAGTCCTCGGCTGCGTATCGCGCCGCGTACCCTCGCATCATCGCGATGGCGAGGTGCCAGACGCGCCGCTGATCCTCCTCCTGCGCGCGGTTCACGCATGCACGCTCGATCGGCTCGAGCGCCACCGCGAGATCGCGCGTCCGGTGCCACACCTCGAGGGCGTCATGCATGAGCGAACCGAACGCGAGGTGTCGATCGCGCTCGATCGGGACCAGCTCGAGGACGTACCGCCAGTGCGCCGCCTTCCGGCAGTTCCGGAAGAGGTTCCACATCGAATAGGTCGTCACCATCCGATCGCTCATCGCGGCTCCCTGCGTCCGGGGCCGGTCGCTTCGTCGGCCTCTCCCTCGAAGGCGAGGCAGCGGGAGATGACGACGAGGAAATTCGGATCGAGCGCGCTCGCCATCTTGCATACGGCGTGGTGGGAGCACCGAAGGCAGAGGTGCTGTTCGCGCCACTCGGCGCGCAGTTCGCCCATCGACTTCGCCGCCGGCACGTTGTCGTCCGGACGGTTCACGAGACACCTCCACGGGCGATCGCGTGCGCGGCCGCCGGACTGCCTTCGGCGACGGTGGGCGGGCGTGGTCTCGGGATGTCGAGGATCGATCCGCTCGCTGGCTCGTGATGCCGGCAGTAGACCGCGATGAGCTCGCGGCGCCGGTCGTCGTAGCCGGCGTGCGCGAACAGGTACTCGTGCTGCCCGTCGGCCTCGATGACCTGCTCGAGCTCGCAGCGGTGGAACAGGCCCGGTAGCTTCAACCAGTTGCGCATCGTGAACCTCACCGCCCAATTCGAGAGAGCAGGTCTTCGACCGCGGGGTGAGGCTCGACGCGACGCTGTGGCACCTCCGCGTCGCCGGACGCTTCACGTTGGAGGAGGCGCTCGCGGTTGCGGCGGTAGATGCGATCGAGGCTCTTGGTGATCTGCCAGATCAGGTCGTCGTCGCACTCCTGGGACGCGAAGATGCCGCCCAGGCACAGGACGATCTCCCGGAAGAAGCGGTCGGTCTCGGCGGCCATCGCCATGCGTGGATCAGTCATCTCGATCTCCTGCGTCGCCGGGGCGGCACCGACCCTGCGTCGATGCCCGCCCCTTCTGCCCCTCAAACGTCTCGATCGGCGCCGGTGGGGACATGGCCGAGTGACTCACTCGTCGGAGTCCTTGCGCGGTGGAACCGCGCGACGGATCCGAGTCATGGCGCGTAGATGCCGCTTCTTGGCGGCTTCCCGGCTGATGCCGAGCTCGCGCGCGAGATCGCCCAGCGTCCGCTCGTACAAATGGACGCCGAGGAGGAGGTACTTCTCGTCCTCGTCGATCACGTCGGCCTTCACGAACGGATCGAGGACGCGCTCGGCCTGCTCGAGCTCCTCTTGCTCGGGCGCGGCCGGGACCTCGTTGCCCGGTGCGACGAGGTCTCCCGGCGTCATGTGCACCGCGAGCGGCTCCTCCGCGCTCGGCGCTCGGAAGTCCTCCTCGAAGGGCTTCGCCTCCGCGCCGAACCTCGCCTGCGCGTAGTCGGCGCGCGTCTCCCTCAGCCGGGCGCGGCGAAGCGCCGCGAGTGTCTCGCCTTCGATGTTCGCCGCTACCTTCGCTGGCCGTCGATCGGTGGGATAGCGATCGAGCGCCTCCGCGAACGCGCCGACGACGCGACCCCAGAAGTCGTCCACCTCATCGCGCGTCGAGGAGGGATGCTTCCGCGCGCCGCCCACGAAGCGGTGGCACCGGATGCGATGGATGTGCTCGAGCTTCGGGAACATCGCCACGGCGAGAAGCGCGAACGCCTCGCCGCCCTCGCGCTGGTGCTCCTTGAGGAGAGCCAGGAGCACGCCGTCCTTGCGATCGGGATCGGCTCTCGGGTCTCGCAGTAGCGCGAGGAGATCGTCGACGTCGCGAAGCTCCTCGAGTGCGGGATGTCGGTCTTTGATCGTCGTCAGGTACTCATTCTGAACAGTGCGTGCCGCGCTCGATTCGAGGGCGCGGCGAGCCTCGTCCCTGTAGGACATGCGGGCCTCCGGCAGCCCGGGCCCGCAAGCGCTTCGCGCTCACGGACTCGGGCCACCGGGGCCACGCGGACCTGGTTAGGGTTGACGGTTCGCTTCGGCGGCTACAGGCGGATACGCAGCAGCCGCGACTTCTTGCTCGGGCACGCGACCTGGAGGACCGCGCCGCTGCCGAACAACGTGACGGGCACGTTGATCAACGTCGCGAGCAGCTTCCCGCGCGGAGAGCATCCGCACTGGTCCTTCGGGCAGCGCACCTCGATGGTGCGTCTCTCTTCTTCGGTCTTCGGTTCCACGTTCCCCTCCGCGTTGGGCGCCTTGGCGGCGCGGTCGATGGCTTCGAGCGCGCGTCGCGCGGAGGTCCGCGCGCGGAGGTGGTGGGCGAGAGAAGACGGTCCATGGCTTTGACCACCGGCTCGCCGCCGTTCGGGACCGACCAGAGAAGAAATGCCGTCGCCGGCGTCGCGCGGGGTCGCCTGCGCGTCGCCCGCGGGTCACTTTTTCGTCGCCGGAATTCGCGACCGATCGCGCGTAGGGAAGCCGCGGGTCGCCGCCGGGTCGCCAGATCGCTGGCGGCGTCGCCAGCGAGTCGCCACTCGGTCGCCGCCGTCGCCGAAGGGTCGCCGCTCGGTCGCCACTCCCGCGGACGCGGGGTCTTGTAATGCGGTGCTTCCGCCACCCGGTCTCCGGGCAGCGGGGATGGATTTACGAACCCCGCTGCCTACGAGCGGGGCGCGATCACCGGCGTCGCGGCCGCGACAAAACGTGTCGCGAATGAACCGCGCGGGGCCCTACGAGGTCACCCAGGTGACCTCAGGGTCCGGGGCGTAGCAGCAGAAGCTTCCTGTTTTCAGGTGTTTACGGAGATGCTTCCACAGCTCCGGGTGCTTCTTCTCGATCGCCTTCAGCGACCGGCGGATGGCGGTCGTGACGGTCTGGCGCGCCTTCTCCGCGTCGTCCGCAGCCGGGCGGGGCTCACCGCCGAGCCCGGTCACGGAGCTGAGGTGATTCGCGAGCTGCTCGGCCTCTTCGCGGAGCTCGACCTGTCGATGGACGTCGTTCTCCATCTTGGCCTCGAGCAGCTCCTCCGCGATGGCCTCGAGCCGCGCCTTGTAGCTGCGGATGGATGCCTTGTCGGTCGCCTCGCCCCCCGAACCGGCGGGGGTGGGGCCGCAGTGCCCGGCATCCTGCGCGAGGAGGTCCGCGCAGTGCCAGCGGCGGCCCGGCGATGAGAGCAGCTGCGCGATGTGACGCAACCCGACCCCGTCCTTCAGGGTCGTGCGCTCCTTCTCGAACCACACTTTCCAGAAGTCGCCCTCCAGGAGAAACGTCGGCACGGATGGGGTGCCGTCGTCCGTGGCCTGGCGATACCGGCCAGGCACCGCGAGCACGAGGAGGCAGGAGTCGGGGAGCCTGCCCTCTTGGAACGTTCGCGCGTGGCGCTTGTGGCCCTCGGCGAGCGCCGCGAAGACGTCCTCACCGTGGCGCCTGTGGAGATCGACGATCCGCCGCGCAGCATCGTCCGACTCCATGCCCACGTGCCGGATCGCGCGCGTCGCCTCCGGATACTCGGCGAAGAAGTCGAGCTCATGCACGGTGCGGAGCTTTGACGCCCGCTGCAGGAAGGCCTCCGCCATCGTACGCGTCTCGCCGATCGCGCGCTCGCCGGTGAGGAGGTCGACCTTGTACATCTCCGGTGGGTCCTCCTGATCATCAAGGCCCGCTGCGAGAGTCGCGAAGCGCCGGTCGATGCACTGCGAGCACCGCCCGCAATGCGTGTGCAGCTTCGTCGCCTCGAACGTCCGGCTGCAACTCACCGCGCGCGCCGCGAGCTGTCCGTGGCCGCTCTCCTTGATGAGGCGCACGACGTCCGTCTTGGTCTTCCAGACAAACGGGCTCTCGACGACGAAGGGTCGCCCGAGCAGTGTGCTGAACAACCGCCCGAAGCCGCGGATCGACTGGGGGTGCGTCGTGCGCGTCGCCCGGCTGCCGACGACCTGCGGCGCGATCGGCAAGTTCATGCTCGTCACGCCGTTCTCGTAGAAGCGGATGCGATCCTTGCCCATCATAGCCGAGACCGTCGCGGCGAGCGCGGCGTAGAGAAACGAGCGCGTGCGCTGGGTGTACTCGCCGCCGACGTCCTCAGACTTCGTGGCCCACACCGGGATGTGGCGGACCGAGCTCGCGCTGGCGCGCTGGGCGACGTCCTTCGCGAGCGCCTCGACCTGCGGCTTGCGCTTGCTCGCGGAGTCGTGGCTCACGAGCGCGATGTTGCGCCCGTCGATGACCGCCTCCTGAAGCGCGCCGGCGAGCGAGTCGAGGCCCCCTGAAAAGAGCATCACCTCGTCGACCTGGAAGTCGGGCACGAGGTGATCGAAGTAGAGCTGCACCGGTGGCGGCTGCTCGAGCTTCGAGAACACGAACTCGTAGCTGTCCTCGGAGATGAACGAGAGGACGTCGACGAGGGCGTTCGACACGTCCTCGCGCGACCAGACCTCGGGCAGGCGCACGGGGATGTGGAACCAGAACCGGCGCCGCCACTTCTCGCCGGTGTCGCGCAGGCCGCCGCGGCGCGTGCCCTGGTCGGCGGCGAACACGTAGACCGCGACGTCGAGGAGATCCGTGAGGACATCAGGAACGTTGCGGGCCATGACCTCGCTGAGATCCGAGATCTGGAGGAACACGTTCGGGTTCGCGCCCTGCATGTCGAGCACGAGCCGGTCCGCATCAGACGGCGTCGCGCCGGGAGTCGCGCCCCCGCAGAGGACGAGGCGAAGGTCGCTCACTCGCCACCCCCGCCCTTGCGCAGCTCCGCGCGCAACTTCTTCAGCGCGACCCACGCGAAGCCGCGCACGTCCTCCGGGGAGATGCCGCGCTCCCAGTTCGTCTTCGAGAACCAGCTGCCGGCGAACTCCTCGACGATCTTCGAGGCCTGTCTGCAGTGGAGGTCGAGTGCTGCGTTGAACTCGGCGTGGTCCGAGATGCTGGCGAAGCGCCGCTCGCCGCCCACGTGGTTCGACAGCTCGCGGCTCAAGTAGAACGTCAGGTACCGGCGCGTGAGCCGTGCGAAGAAGTCGCGGGCCAGCGTCCCGAACTGCTTCGTCGTCCCGAGCGCGGCAAGCTCGCGCTGGACATCGCCGGGCGAGGCGCCGAATAGGCTCCGGGTCCGCTCGCCGAGAAGCTTGGTGAGTGTTTCGGCGGCGGCCATCTGCGCCATCTCGCCGAAGTCGGTCCGGCCACCCGCGCGACGCATCTGCGCGTCGATCGCGTCCGTGAACGCGCCGACGAGCTCGGCGAAGCCCGGTGCACCGTCGACCGTCACGCCCAGCGCGCGGAGTCGATCGAGGTAGTTCGGGTCGCGCGCGGCGAGCGGCAGCTGGGTGAGGAGCCACGTCGCGCGGCCGAGGCCCTCGTCCTCAGCCGCCTTCTGGAAGCCCTTCTCGGCCGCGTCGAGCGCCGCCGCGGCGACGGCGGGAGCATCGCCATCGTGCTTGATCAGCTCGACGACCTGCTCCCACTTCCGTGTTCGCGGAAGCTCTCCGAGGCGGATGTGGCCCATCAGCTCTCAGCCATTCTCCAGACCCACGCCACGGGGTCCCAGGTGCCATCCGCGTCGCCGAGCAGCGGATCGATGAAGGCGCGCACAGCTTGTTCGAGCGCTGCGAGAGAACTCCAGGGCAGCGCGTCCTCCGCCGCCATGCGCGCGTAGATCGGCGCCCAGCTCGATGGCGGGCTCGGGAGACGCGCGGGGACGGAATGGGTGTCGCGGAAGGCGAACGTCTCCCTCACTGCGTCTCGCAGCGAGGCGGCATCGAATGCACCCGTTTGCCCGAGCAGCGCGAGATCCGGGAGGTCCTTCACCCGCGAGTTCTCGCGCCGGCGCCGCAGCGTGTACGCATGGAGCTTCTCGGCGACGTGCGCTTCGCGCGGATAGACGCGGAGCTTCGCCGGCTGGACGCCCACGAAGTCGAGGAACGTCGTCCCCTCGATGGTCTCCGGTTCCGCGGTCAGCACATCGCCGAAGCCGGCGTCGATGCCGAACGGCATGCCGTAGATGTTCCCGGCGAGCCTGGCCTCGGCACGGAAGCGCCGCCCGTCGTACACCATGCCGTCGCCCTCCATCGTTGGGTGTTCGGCATCTGGCACGATGATGAAGAACAGGTAGTCGCCCAGATCGCGACGGCCGGCGCGCTGAAGCGCCTCGAGCAGCCCCTCAGGGTCGCCCATCACCCGCAGGTCCACATCGCGGGTCGTCCTCGCCCGATCGAGGCGCAGCTCGAGGACCACGCCTCCCTTGACGACGACTCGATCGGCGAGCTCCTCGAAGACCCGAGCGAGAAAGCGGTCGAAGAGCAGGAGCTGTCGAAAGCGGCCCATGTCGACGGCGCTCTCGCGAGCAGCTCGTCGAATTCGAGCCTCGAGCGCCTGCTTGAAGTGCTCGGGAGATTCGTATCGTCGAGTCATCGGTCGGACCGAGCCTCCCGAGTGCGTACGTGGCCGCCCGTACCCAGCTCGCGTCGGACCTCCTCACGCGTGAAGAGGCCGCGCTTCACACCTTGGTTCGCTGCCTGCCTCACGAGATCAGGCGGCGAGCTCGCCGCTGCGCAGTCCACGATCGTCCGCAGCGGCGTGGTGACAGGGAGCGGGCCTTTCCACGCCCTGTCCTTCTCCGCGACGTCCGCGTAGTGGAGGACCAGGTTGACGGGCACTCGAAGCCGGCGGCGCTCCCACGCGCGCGGCACGGTCATGTGCTGCTTTGCCGGGAGTGCGTCCGACAGCTCGTGGAGCACGAGCGCTGTTTCGTGGCTGAACACCCCGAGTCGATCGGACCAGAGCCACGCCACGACGAGGTCCTCGTGTTCGCTGGCCGGGTAGTGCGCCAGTCGGAAGATCCCGCGCGCGACCCGCTCGACGCGGCGGTCGCGAACGTAGTACTCAAGCAGCGGGGGCGAGTACCCTGCCGAGCGGGCCTGCGCGAGCTGGAAGTAGCCCGCCTGGGGGGCGGCCAGCTCGTAGAGCTGGTTCCAGTCGGGGGCCCGCCCGTTTGGTCGCTTCCTTGGCACGCACGAAGATTAAAACCTATTGAATCTTCGTGCAAGTTCCTGATCGAGCTGTTGCGTTGTTTCAGCATCTTAGCTCATCGCCGGGTTCCGAGTGGAGCCTTTGCCAGCCGGCAGCGCAGGAAAGGCTTCTTTACTCTCGGGCCGAGCAGGCTCACGCGAACCGGCACCGCCGCGCGCAACGAGCGCAGCGGCCGAAGCCGATCGAGGTAGTTCGGGTCGCGCGCGGCGAGGGCCGCGGCGACGGCGGGAGCGTCACCGTCGCGCTTGATCAGCTCGACGACCTGCTCCCACTTCCGCGTCCGCGGAAGCTCTCCGAGGCGGATGTGGCCCATCAGCTCTCCTGGCCTCGCTTGCGAACGATCGCTTGCTTCACAAGAGTGCTCGACGGCAGCAAGGGCGCCGCGGGAGCTTCAGGCTGAACGGTGATGTGCTCGATGCCGTGGGTCTCGCGGATGCGCCTCGCGACTCGCGCGGCAACCTCGGTCCCGTGTTCCTGGCCGTCGAGAACGACGTGGACCGTCACGACCGGGAAGTCTTCGGAAATGGACCAGACGTGGAGGTCATGAGCGGCGGCCACTCCCGGAGTCTCCATGATCGTCTTCTCGATGCGCTCGAAATCGACGCCTCGAGGAGCACCTTCCATGAGCACGCCGACCGCCTCGCGAACCAGCTTCCAGGCGCTCCATAGAATCAAGACCGAGATCACGATGGACATCACCGGGTCTGCCCGGTCCCAGCCGAACTGCCATACGAGCAGCCCCGCGATGATCGCGCCCACCGAGCCGGCCGCGTCGGCGGCGACGTGGGCTGCGGCCGCACGAACATTCGCGTTCGTCTGGGCGCCACCCCGAAGCACTGCGGCCGAGGTGAGGTTCACAAGAAGACCGAGTGTCGCGACGCCGAGCATCGGCAGGCCATGAACTTCCGGCGGCGCTCCAAAACGACGTACGGCTTCGACGACGATCCACACGGAGCTCGCGCCGAGGACTACGCCGTTGCCGAGTGCGGCGAGGATCTCAGCACGACGGTACCCGAACGTCCGCTGGCCGCTTCGCGCCCGCGCCGCGATTGCCTGGGCAATGAGGGCGACCGCCAAGGCTCCCGCGTCGGTCAACATGTGGCCGGCGTCGGAGAGCAAAGCCAGGCTCCCGCTCAACCAACCGGCGACGACCTCGGCGATCATGAACACGGCCGTGAGCACGAGGGCAATCGTGAGTCGGCGCGTAGGCGCGCCTCGCAACGCGTGCGAGTGAGCCTCGCCCACCTGCTTCTCGTGGTCGTGGTCCTCGCGCGTCATCAGCCGTCGCCTCCGCGCTCCCGGCCGAGACCTGGGAGGAAGCGACCGACTCGGCGGCAGTAGGAGATGTAGCTATCACCGTGCGTGCGACGCAGATGGGGTTCCTCGGCGAAGCGGACCTGCAGCTCGACTGCGAGCGCCAAGCCGACGAACGCGCCGAGTGAGAGCAGGTTTGGGAGGAAGAGCGCCAGTCCGGCAGCTGTGAGCAGCATGAAGGTGAAGATCGGGTTTCGGACCCAGCAGAACGGTCCACGGTCGACGAGCTCGGTGCGCTCATCCTGTCGCACGCCGATTCGCCAAGAGGAACCCATCGCCGCTTGGGCCCATGACGTCCCGGCAATGCCAAGCGCGACGAGGCCTCCGGCAACCGCATCCAGCCACCACGGTCTCGTTCGAATCAGCGGATCGACCGCGTCGGCGAGCTCGGCGACGGGAGCTGCCACTCCAAGCACGAGCCCGACCGCAAACAGGACGCCGCCCAGCCACTCAGCAGAACCGACGCGGCCGGAGATGCCACGGAATCCCGTCGAACCTGTCCTGCGCCAGTGCCACCATGTTCGCAAACCGAAGTTCACGGCGAAGAACGCTGCGAGGAGCACGAGTGCGAGAACCGGGCGATTCATTCGGCATTCCTACTCTGCACTCGCGGGCGCGACTTCCGGAGAAGTTGGCGGGGGACTCTCCTCCTTGCGGTAGACGAAGGCGTATACCGTCGGCAGGACGAACAGAGTCAGGAACGTTGCGCTGACAAGACCGCCAATGACGACGGTCGCGAGCGGACGCTGAACCTCGGCGCCGGCACTCGACGAGAGAGCCATCGGCAGGAATCCGAGGGCAGCTACCGTTGCCGTCATGACAACCGCACGCAGTCGCGACTCGGCTCCCTCACGAGCGGCTTCGAGGGGCGTTCGTCCCTGTTCCCGCAGCTTCTTGACCGTCGTGAGCAGCACGACGCCGTTCAGCACCGCGATTCCGAAGAGCGCGATGAAGCCGATGGCAGCGCTGATCGAGAACGGCATCCCGCGAAGGGCGAGCAGAAAAACTCCGCCCACCGCCGCGAAGGGCACGTTGAGGTAGATCAGCAGAGACGCCTTCAGCTCACCGAAGGCCATGTAGAGCAGGACGAAGATGAGGCCGAGCGCGAGGGGGACCGCAACGGCGAGGCGTGCCGACGCTGCGCTAAGATTCTCGAATTGACCGCCCCAGTGAACCACGTAGCCCGGTGGCATCCGGACATGGCTCTGTATCTGAGCCTGTGCCTCTCGCACAAAGGACGCGAGATCGCGTCCTCGGACATTCACTTCGACATTCGTGCGGCGCCGCACGCTCGAGCGACTTACGCTCGCTGGCGAATCGACGATCTGAATGTTCGCGATCTGTCCAAGAGGCACGAGAGGTCCACTGGCTCCGCTGACAGGGAGGTTCCGCACCTGGTCGATGTCATCGCGCAAGCCTGCCGGGACCCGAACCTGGAGCCGAAAGCGACGCTCGCCCTCATAAACTTCGCCAACCCCCCGACCTCCAAGCGCTTCAATAGCGTCGAGTGCATCGCGTACGGAGATTCCGTATCGAGACGCTGCTGCGCGGTCGACCGTCACCTCGAGCGTCGGAAGACCGGCGAGCTGCTCGCCACGCACATCTGAGGCGCCTGGGATGCGGCGGACCACGCCCTGGATTTGAAGACTCAGACGCTCGAGCGCTGCGAGGTCATCGCCATAGATCGTGATCGCCACGTCCGATCGAGTGCCGCTGATGAGCTCAGCCATGCGCAGCTCGATGGGCTGCGAGAACGAGAAGCCCAGGCCAGGTAGCGCCTCGGTCAAGCGAGCTGACATGCGCTGCACGAGCTCCTCACGCGTCCGCGCAGTCTTCCACTCGTCGCGGGGCTTGAGCATGATGATGGCGTCCGAAAGCTCGACGCCCATTGGATCTGTGGCGATCTCCGCACGTCCCGTTTTTGTTACGACGGTCACCACCTCGGGGAACTCGCGCAAGACCCGCTCGAACCGCGTCCCGCTCTCCACACTCTCCTCGAGGGAGACGCTCGGCAGACGGAGCACCTGGATGGCGATCGCGCCCTCGTCGAGGCGCGGCACAAACTCCGCACCCATCCGCGATGCGATCACGCCAGCAACGGCGAGCAAAGCTAGGGAGATGGCGATGACCCTCTTGGGCATCCGCATCAGCGGCGCGAGGAGTCGCGGGTAGACGCGGTGGAGGAGACGAACGACGAACGGCTCCTTCGCTTCGGTGTGCTGTCGCATGAATGTCGCAACGAGCACCGGCACGAACGTGAGCGACGCGATGAATGCGCCGACGAGAGCGAACAACACCGTGATGGCCATCGGCTTGAACATCTTCCCCTCGATGCCCGCGAGGGTGAGGATGGGAACGTAGACGAGGACGATGATCGCCTCGCCGAACAGGGCGGCTTTGCGCACGTCAAGCGTGGAGTTGACGACGACGTCGGCTGCCTCGCCGTACGTCATGGGACGCCCAAGCCCTCGCGCTCTCGCCGCGAGGTGAACGACGGCATTCTCGACCACGATGATGGAGCCATCCACGACGATGCCGAAGTCGATGGCGCCGAGACTCATTAGGTTCCCCGAGAGCCCCAGGAACTTCATCGCCGTGAACGCAACGAGCATCGCGAAGGGAATGGCCGCTGCGACGATGAACCCCCCGCGAATGCTACCGAGAAGCAGGAAGAGCACTGCGATGACGAAGAGAGCGCCCTCCGCGAGATTCGTCGCGACGGTACGGATCGTCCGGTTGACGAGGTCGGCACGATCGTAGAAGACGTCGATTCGAACACCAGCCGGCAGGGACGATGAGATCTTGGCGATCTTGGCCTTCACGTTCTCGACGACTTCGCGGCCATTGGCGCCGACGAGCATCATCACGATTCCGGTGACCACCTCGCCCCGAGCGTCCCGCGTCACGGCTCCTTGCCGAATCAGTGGAGCCAGATGCACACGTGCCACGTCGCGGACGCGCACCGGCACGCCATCGGCGCGCGTCTCGATGAGCACGTCACCGATCTCGTCGAGGCTCTGGAGGCGTCCTTCACCGCGGACGAGGAGCTGTTCGCCGGAGCGAACGAGATAACCGCCCCCGGCAGTGGCGTTGTTTCGTTCGAGAGCCTCGAAGAGCTCGTTGAGAGCCACGTTGAGTGCCCGCAGTCGGTCGGGCAGCACCTCGACCTCATACGTCTTCAGCTCGCCGCCGAAGGAGTTGACCTCGACGACCCCGGGCACTGAGCGCAGCTCGTACGCGATGAACCAGTCGAGGACCGACCGCAGCTCCATCGGGGTGTAGCATTGGTCAGTGTCGGCTTGGTCCGGCGGACACATGCGGTCGCTCCGGACTTCAAACTGGAAAATCTCTCCGAGACCCGAGCTGAGGGGGCCAAGTTCTGGTGATGCACCGGACGGCAGGCGTTCTCTGGCCTGCGTGAGCCGCTCAGAGATGAGCTGTCGGGCGCGCAGGAGATCCGTCCCCTCCTCGAAAACGACCGTGACCGCCGATAGACCGAAGCGGGAGACGCTTCGAATCTCCTCCACGCCTGGCAGACCACTCATCGATGACTCAACCGGGAAGGTGATGGTCCGCTCAACGTCAACGGGACCCAATGCAGGAGCGTCGGTCAGGACCTGGACCTGTACGTTCGTGATGTCGGGCACCGCGTCGATCGGCAGCTCGAAGGCACTTCGAGCCCCGACGGCCGCCACGATGACGACGAAGGCGATGACGAGCAGGCGCCACTTGAGGCAGAGTTCGAGAAGCTTCTTCACGCGTGGCTCCTCAGTGGGCGTGGCCTTCGGAAAGCTCGCCGCTCTTGAGCGCGCTCTTCAGAGTGAAGGCGCCACTCAGCGCGAGCGTTGCGCCTTCGGCGAGACCAGAACGAACTTCGAAAAATGCTCCCGCGCGACGTCCGAGAGCGACGGGCTGCGGGCGAAACGTGTTCTCCTCGTCGGCAGGGACGAAGACGACGGTCTGGCCGTCGACCGTCGCTACAGCGTCTGCCGGAACGACGAGCACTCGTTCATCGGCCGCACCGCCAACGAGCTCGATGCTGCCGAAGAGCCCGCTGCGCAGCCGTGCGTCGGGGGTCGTGAGCGAGACTCGAATCGGAAGTGACCTCGTCCGCTCGTCGAGCGAGGGCGCGATGTACGTGATCGTGCCGGGCAATGCCAGGTCTTGAAACGCATGCAGTCGCACGATCGCGGCGGACCCTACTTGTACGCGGCTGAGCTCAAGCTCAGGGACGTTGCCGCGTACCCACACCTTCGTAGGGTCGGTGACAATGAACGCTGCCTGCTCGGGAGTGGCGGTCTCACCAAGGGTCGCGTGCACGTCGACGACGACGCCATCGATCGGGGCCGTCAAGACGAGCTCGCCTGCGCTTCCGGACCCGAACACGGAAAGTTGGCGGCGGATCCCTTCCACCTCCGCCCGAAGCTCGCCCACCTGTGCCTCCGCTTCGATGAGCGATCGTTGAGCGCCGATACCCTCCGTCGAGAGCTGCTGTTGGCGCCGAAGCGTCGACTCGGCTGCTGTGAGCCGGGCACGCGTTTGGTCAAGGCGTGCGCGTGCGGTCGAGACGTCGCTGGATGCGACCACTCCGAGAAGCTGACCCCGACGAACGCGGTCACCGAGAGCGACGGCAACTTTTGTGATGCGTCCCGAAACGAGCGGTCCGACGTGCGCAGTGCTGCTCGGCTCGAACTGAACTTCGGCCGGGATGGCGGTTCCACCGGTGAGCGCGCGTCGTTCGGCGCGTCCCATACGAATTCCAGCGCGCTCCGCCGCATCGGGCGAGATGCGGATCTCGTTCGCGTGTCCTCCCTCGCCATGCTGATCTGCTTCGCCATGTTGCTCGCCTTCACGATGCTCGCCCTCAGCATGCTCCTCGGTCTTTGAACTCCCGCATCGACATGCTGAGACGCTTGAAGAGAGGACGACGCCGATAGCCAGCCATCGCGCGAACCTTCCAAGTGTCATGGTGCCTCCTCGTGATGCTCGTCGCGCCACAGGTCCACGCCGACCACGCGTTCGAGATCCGCAATGGCCACGAAGTAGTCGAGGTGCGCATCGAGCGCGTCGCTCTGAATGCGTAGAAAGCGCTCGCGCCCGATCGAAAGCGCCAAGAGATCGATCTCGCCCAGCTCGAAGGAGCGACGAAGGAGCGTCAGATTTTCCTCAAATCGAGGGAGCACTTCGGTGCCGTAGCTGCGAACGCGCTGCGCGGCCGCTACAACTTCGCTGCGCGCCTGGGCGATATCGCCAGCGAGCAACATGTCCGTGGCCTCGAGCTCGGTTTGGGCGACGGTGACATCGGCGCGTGTCCGGGCCCGTTCTCCCTGGTTCATTTGCCATGACGGGATCGGGATGGTGATGGTGCCCAGAACTATGTCCCTTGGGCCCTCCGGTGCCGGATTGCCCTCGTGGCGATACGCCACGCCCAGCGAAGGGCGCGGCCACGCTTCCCGTCTGGCCAGGTCCGCGCGCGCCTGAGCTTCGCGCACCGATGCATGACGGACGCGCAGCCGTGGGAGATGCTGGCGTGCAGTTTGAACCAGTTCAGCTTGCGCGGGTGGGTCTCGCGGGGCGTCCAGGCCCCCGATGGGAGCCGGGGGAGAATCAACGGGCCAGCCCGAGAGCTGTGCCATGCGGATTCGCGCTGCGAGGAGGGTTTGTGCGGCAGCGACCGATGCTTGACGCGCTTGCGCGACCTCGGCCTGTGCGAGACGGAGAGTAAGGGGAGCGGCGTCGCCAGCGGCGATCTGCCGTTCGACGACGCGCAGCAGTTCCTCCTGAAAGCCAAGTACGCGCTCCGCAAGTCGGACGCGTTCGCGCGCAACGAGCGCTCGGTGAAAGGCCGCATGAACGTCGGTGTGCACAGCCCACCGAATCTGTTCAATCTCCGCGTCGGTAAGCTCTCGAAGACGATCGGCTGCATCGATCCGCAGTCCGCGCTCGCCGGCGATCTGGATCTGTTGCGATAACGACAGCTCGACGTCGGTGCCCGTGCCGCCGCGCGCGACTCTCGGCCCGATGCCAAAGCCAAGCTCTGGGTTGGTGGGTAGGAGAATCTCGGCAGCAACCTTCGCTGCTTCGGCGCGCGAACGCGTGCTTCGCGCGACCCTCAGGATGGGCGAGCGAGCGTCGGCGAACGCGAGAATCCCATCCAAACCGACCTCACTGGTCGTTGCAGGATCCGGCAAACGGACTGCTTCGGTGCCGGGAGCCCGAAGGTGGGGCGCGACGGGCTCTCGTCGTGGCCCGACCTGCTGCGCATGTGCGCAAGCCGTAAGTGCGAGGAAGCTCCCGAGCACTGCGCCCGAGAGGAATCTACTAATCTCGATAGTAGTTCTGCGCGCACGAAGTCGATGGCTGTGTGTCTGCATACCTCGTCAATCCTCGTGGAAGATGGCTACGGCGCGTTCAGCAGCCGTGTGAAGCGCATCGAGTGCGCTAGCGGCGTTCTCCTGATGCGGGAGAACTGCCGCAACAAGAATTGCAAGCGCGGTCAACCGAAGAGCCGGCTCGCGGCAGCAATGCGTGGGCCGACGCTCCGCGTAGGCCATGAGCAGATCGACTCGCAACCGAAGAATCTCAGTACTCGTTGCACCCAGGGCCGCCGCCTGAGGAACGGGAAGGCCGAAGCGCGCCGCGATCAGAAGCGCATGGGCAAGCGCAGAGGGTCCAGCGCCCGAGACAACCGCATCGCGATCACAGTGCGCCTCTCGTGCGAGGATCCAGCGCGCCAGCTCCGCGCGCAGGAGCCATCTCCCGACCGGGTTGGCCGCCAGTGCCCACCACGCGATGAAGTACCGAAGCGGATCGCGCCCACGTACGTGCTCGGCCTCGTGGGCGAGCGCGGCCCGCAGAGCACCGTCGTCCAACTTCTGAACGAAGCCGGTGCTGAGGACCACGCGAGGAGAGAGCACGCCGAACGTCGCGATTGGCTCGCTCGCGTCGTCCTTGATAACCACGGCGCGCACCAACCGTTGTAGCGTCGAATCACCAGCATCGATGATGGCAAGCACCCGCGCTCGTGCGGACGAAGCGTCTGCAGACGCTGATGGTCGCAACGCGAGCTGCTCTCGCACGATGCGCGGCAGAGCGGCGAGAGCCACGATCAACACAAGGCCGAGCGCCAGCAGCGCCGCCTCGGCACAGTACTCGCTGGGTCCGTGAGCAACCGCGCAGACTTCGGAAGAAGCTCCTGTCTCGGCCTGGTGGATGCTCGCGGAGACGACCCACGCGAGTGGGATCGCCGTGGGCAGCACGAGCAGCGCGTACCGCAGGCCCCCGAAGCGGTGGAGACCGCGGCCGTCGAGCCGCGCAAGCATCCACAAGATGCCTTTCGAGGCAACGGATGCGGCGGGCAACAGGATCCCGAAGATGAGCAGAGTTCCCACCAGGGGAAAGGCGGCCTCGCTCATTCGTCCAGCTCCTCGCGTCGCTTCTGGATCGCTGCCTCGAGCTTCTCGAGCTCGTCGCTGCCGGCAGATGACACGCGCTCGGCGAGGAGCGCGATCGCGTGGGGGGAGCTCACCTTCTCGAGTCCCTCAAGGACCTCTCGGGCTGTGTCCTGCATGAACTCTTCCCGCGTGAGACGCGGCGAGTAGACGTAGCGCTTGCCGTCCTTTTGTCGACCAAGGATCCCCTTCTCGTGGAGCCGACCGAGCGTCGTCATGACGGTCGTGTAGGCGATATCGCGACGGCGCTCGAGCACGCGAAGCACGTCACCCACGGCGAAGTGGTCGAGGTTGCGCGACCAGACCACGTCCATGACGTCGGCTTCGAGGTCGTGCAGCCTCGTCCGGATCCCGCTCTGTCCTTCGCGCAGTCGAAAAGCCATGGCATTCCGCCTTCTACTATCGTAGTTAGTAGTTTAGACGAACTCGTGGCAGAGAACAAGGAGGGCAAGGTCCCGTCCGAGGCGCGCATGGACATCACGAACGAGACCGAAGCGGGCTGCCCGACGACCTGCTGTGAGGAGCCGAAGCGCGAACTGCGAGCGCAGCAGCTCGGTCGCGCCCTCCGGCTCGAGTACCTTACCGTCGGCTGGAATCTCGTCGAGGGCGTCGTCGCCGTCTGGGCGGCGGTGCTCGCCGGCAGCGTGGCGTTGCTCGGATTCGGGATCGACAGCTTCGTCGAGTCGGCCGCCGGGCTCATCATGATCTGGCGCCTGCTCGCGGAGCGGCGCCATCGTCTCTCGGGCGAACAGCTCGAGGCGATCGAGCATCGCGCCCGCCGTCTGGTAGCTGGATCCCTCTTCCTGCTCGCCGCATACGTTGCCTTCGATGCCGTTCACACACTCTGGGCGAAGGACCGTCCCGAGTTCAGTGCCGTCGGCGTCGTGCTCACCGGTGTCTCACTGGCCGTGATGTGGTGGCTCGCCCGGGCGAAGCGGCGAGTCGCCACCGAGCTCGGGAGCCGCGCGATGCACGCGGACGCGTTCCAGACGACCGCGTGCTGGTGGCTCTCGCTCGCGGCACTCGTCGGCGTGGGGCTGAACGGTCTCTTCGGTTGGTGGTGGGCGGACCCGCTGGCCGCGTTCGTCATCTCCGGGCTCATCGTCAAGGAAGGACGCGAAGCTTGGACTGGCGAACGCGACTGCTGCTAACCGCTGCTACGTGGGCGGCGCGTATCGGTTGGCTGCCGCGCGAAGCTCGGCGGCAAGCTGCTCGCGCAGACTCTCGGGCTCGAGAACCTCGGCCTCCTTGCCGAAGCCGAGCACCCAGCTCACGAGCTCGATGGTGCCGCTCACCTCCATCGCGAGCTCGATGCCGGTCGGCACGCGTTTGATCTCCTGCGTCGGATGCCACTGCCGGCGCCGAACGAAGCGCGAGACCTTCTCCTCGAAGAAGATCCGGACGTGGGTGCGGGGACCGGTGATGAGTCCGAACGCGCCCTCAGCGAGCTTCGACGGGTGGTAGTCGGCGGGGTACTCGAAGCGCTCGCCGCGGAGCCAGTCGACGTCTCGGAAGCCGTCGAGCGAGAAGGTGCGGATGCCGTTGTGGTGGTGACTGTAGCCGGCGAGGTAGAGCCCCTTCTTGTAGATGACGAGCGTGAGCGGCTCGAGCAGGAACGGCTTCTTGTACTGCGCGACGCTCCCGTGCGTGACGCGCAGGCGCTCCTCACGTAGGAGCCCGGTCATCATGTCGTTCACGTGCTCGATGCGCCCCTCGTAGATGTGCGGCGCCTCGTTCACGTCGAAGACCTTCCGATCGAGGTTGCGCGCGGCGGTGAAGTCCTTCCTCTTCAGCGTCGACTCGAGCTTCCCGAACACCTCGTCGAGGTCCTCGCGGAAGCCGGTGCCGGCGAGGAAGTCGAACGCCGCGCGCGATAGGTAGAGCGAGAGCATCTGGCTCGTCGTGAGCGTGATCGTCTCGTGCCGCGCGCTCGGCATCAGGCGCCAGACCTTCTTCTTGCCGATGGTCTCTTCGTAGAGCGGCTCGCCCGCGAGCTCGAGGGCGTCGAGATACCGGATAGCCGTGCGCACGCTGCACTCGATGCGCTCGGCGATGTCGTAGACGCTCACGCCGCAGCCAGAGTTGAGCAGCGCCTTCACCTGGTGGAGGCGGCTCGCAGACGCGTAGCGGACAGACGCGCGAGCGGCGCGCTTCCGGCGGTGTTTCGGCTTCTCTGACAAAACAGGTCAGAGATGAGCACGCGCCAAGTGACCGTGTCCATGCTGTTTTTCTCCGCAGCAGGCCCACGGTCGTGATCTGGCGGAGATCTCCTGCCGTTTCGCGTCGATCCAGCTCTGACCGCTTTTGGCATAGGTCGGCCGTAGGTTGATTGCAGACGCAACGAGAGGAGAACCAACCATGGACACGACGCAGAAGAAGCAAGCCATCACCGCAGCGCTCACGCAGATAGAGAAGCAGTTCGGCAAGGGATCCATCATGAGCCTGGGCAACGATGCCGCTCCCCCCGCCGTCGAGGTGATCTCGACCGGATCGCTTGGCCTCGATCTCGCGCTCGGCACCGGTGGCATTCCGCGCGGCCGCATCGTCGAGGTCTACGGCCCGGAGTCGTCGGGCAAGACGACGCTTGCCCTGCACGTCGTCGCAGAGGCGCAGCGCGCGGGCGGCGTCTGCGCGTTCATCGACGCGGAGCACGCCCTCGACGTGGGCTACGCGCGGAAGCTCGGCGTGAAGACCGAGGAGCTGCTTCTCTCCCAGCCCGATCACGGCGAGCAGGCGCTCGAGATCAGCGACATGCTCGTTCGCTCGGGAGCCGTCGACGTCATCGTCGTGGACTCCGTCGCCGCGCTCGTGCCGAAGGCCGAGCTCGAGGGCGACATGGGCGACTCGCATGTCGGCCTCCACGCGCGCCTCATGAGCCAAGCGATGCGGAAGATCACCGGCAGCTGCGCGCGGAGCCACACGACCGTCATCTTCATCAACCAGCTGCGGATGAAGATCGGCGTCATGTTCGGAAGCCCGGAGACCACGACGGGCGGCAACGCGCTCAAGTTCTACGCATCGGTCCGACTCGACGTACGTCGCATCGGCGCCCTGAAGGAAGGGGACCAGGTCGTCGGCAACCGAACCCGGGTGAAGGTCGCCAAGAACAAGCTGGCGGCGCCGTTCAAGGAGGCCGAGTTCGACATCTGCTACGGGCGTGGTATCTCGGTCGCCGGAGAGATCATCGACCTCGGCGTCGACGCCGGGCTGATAGAGAAGAGCGGAAGCTGGATGTCGATCGGCAGCGAGCGCATCGGCCAGGGACGCGATGGCGCCCGCCACTACCTGACCGAGCACGCCGACGTCGCCGAGCGAATCCGAGCGCAACTACTGGCGAAAGCCGGCATCGCAAACGGTTCGTCGGAGGCCCGTGCTAGCAACGGAACAGGTGTTCAGGTACAAGATCGGAAGGCCACCCCGGCGAAGGTCGAACGGACGCAGATGCGCTCCGCCTCCGCCGCGGCGGCGTGAGGAGCCGCATGCGCGTCGACACCCTGGAGGCCTACAACATCGCGCCCGACATCCTCTCGATCTGGCGCGAGACGGTCGGAGCCGAGCTCCTCCCGGTCCAAGAGCGGGCAGTGAAGGAGTTCGGTCTCTTTGGGACCGGCAACCTGATCGTGTTCTCGCCGACGTCGTCGGGGAAGACGTTCGTCGGTGAGATGGCCGCTGTGAAGGCGGCGCGAGAGAACACCAAGGTCTTCTACCTCGTGCCGCAGAAGGCGCTCGCCGACGAGAAGTTCCAGGAGTTCCGGCAGCGGTACGGCAAGCTCGGCATCAAGGTGGTGGTCTCCTCGCGCGACCACCGCGAGTACGACGAGGACATCGAGCGCCGCGACTTCCAGATCGCCGTCGTCGTCTTCGAGAAGATGCAGGCGCTCCTCGTCAGCCGCCCGCAGCTCATGGAGGTCGTGGGCCTCGTCGTCGTCGATGAGCTTCAGCTGATCACCGACGAGGTCCGTGGCCCGACGCTCGAGCTACTCCTCACGAAGCTCAGGATCGCGCGCTCACGCCCGCGCGTGCTCGGCCTTTCGGCAGTGCTCGGGAGGGCGCAGACCCTCGCCGACTGGCTCGGAGCGAAGCTCCTCGTCGAGACCCGCCGACCGATCGAGCTCCGGAAGGGCGTGCTCTGTCGGGGCACGTTCAAGTACCTCGAGCACAACTCCGCGACGCAGGGGACGGAACCGTTCGCAGACCATGGCAGCGAGAAGCGGCACGACTTGGTGCTCGGGATCGCCGAGGATCTCGCTCGCCGCGGCGAACAGGTCCTCATCTTCCTGCCCGATCGCGTGTCTACCGTGAGCTACGCACGGATGCTGGCGGACCGCGTCTCCCTGCCGGCGGTGAACGAGGCGACGGAGGAACTGCGCGAGCAGGAAGAGACCCACGCTCGCGAGGCGCTCCTCGACGTGCTTTCGAACTCGATCGCGTTCCACAACTCGGACCTTTCACCGGAGGAGCGCTCGATCGTGGAGCGCCACTTTCGCAGCGGCGCCATCCGCGTCCTCTTCTCGACGTCGACGCTCGCGATGGGCCTCAACCTGCCGGTGAAGAACGTCGTCCTCGATGGGAAGCGCTGGCAGTACCTGAAACGCTACGGGCGTTGGTCGCTCGAGGATGTCTCCAAGTCCGAATACGAGAACATGAGCGGCCGCGCCGGTCGCCTCGCCCACACGCGCGACTTCGGTCGATCGATCCTCGTGACGAGCTCGCCCTTCGAGGCAGACGTCTGGCTGCGCCACTACGTCGGCTCGGAGTTCGAGGACATCGTCCCGACGCTGAAGGATGCGCCGCTCGAGAACCACGTCGTCAATCTCCTCGCGTCGGGGCTGGCGGAGCAGCGAGACGAGCTCGCGGATCTGCTCCTCTCCAGCTTCACCGGCCACGTGCACTGGAACCAGCAGATGTCGCGCGAGGTCTTTCTCGAGGCGCTCGACGCCGCGCTCGAGCTCTGTGTTCGCGGCGGGCTGGTTCGACGCGCTAAGGAGGGCGACCTCGCGATCACCGACCTCGGTCGCGCCTGCGCGTCGAAGGGGCTGGGGGTCGATACCGGCATCGCGCTCGCGGAGTGGGCCCGTGAGGCGCGGTCGGTGGCGCTCACCGATCTCGAGGTCCTGACGGTCGCGAGCCTCGCGCCCGCCGGCCACGACGTCTACGTCAACATGACCAACAACGAGCGCTTCCAGTGCGACTACCGGGGAGAGATCCTCCGCCGGGCCTACGAAGCGGGTGCGAGCGATCGACCCGTCTTCGCGCGCCTCGCAGAGGACCAGAGCTCCGTCGAGTACGACGTCGCGAAGGCGTTCAAGAAGGCGCTGTTCCTCGCCGACTGGATCGACGAGCTGCGCACGAAGGACATCGAGCGCCAGTACCACGTCTGGGCCGGCGCGCTCCGCCGGGTCGGCGAGGAGTACGCGTGGATCGTCGAGGCGCTCGCCGCGATCGCGCAGGCGTGCGGCTGGCCGGACGCCCGATGTCGCGACATCAACTTGCTCTCCGATCGGCTCGTTCACGGAGTGCGGGACGACGCCGTACCTGTTGCGCGCCTTCGCGTTCGTGGTCTGGGCCGCGTGCTGGTTCGCAGGCTCGTCACTGGAGGCTTCGCGACGCCCGAGGCCATGCGTGCCGCCGGCGAGGACGCCGTGCGCAAGGCCGTCAACCACCGCGGCGCGTTCGCTGCGCTGTGGGCGAAGCTCCAGGGCGACGAGGAGCCAGCGCGCGCGCCCGCGCGTTACCCGACGCCGACGGTCGAGGTGCTCCGCGTGGCCGAGCCGATCGCGCCGTACGGTTCATCCGAGCCGCCCGCCGAACCTCCGATGCCGCACCTCGTCGTGGACCTCCGCGAGCGGCGAGTGACGTACCGGGGGCGCGCGATCCCGACCAAGCCACCGAACAACCTGCAGCGCCAGCCGCTGCTCGCGCTCGCCGTGCTTGCCGGCCGCGCGGGCGAGGTGCTCACGATGGCGGAGGTCGCCGAGGGAATGTTCAAGCTCGGAGGCCTGCGCAAGCGCCCCATCGCGCCCGACGCGAAAGACCTCCGCTACAAGCTGCAGCGCCCCTTCAAGCGCGCGCTCACGGGCACCGACCTCGAGGCCGACGTTGCGCAGCTCTTCGAGACGATGCCCGGACTCGGGCTGCGGTTGAACCTCGGCGGCGTGGCGCAGGTGATCGGAGGACCGTGATGGAGGAGCAGGCGATCCCGTGCGAGCAAGCCGGACTCACGGGATCGCTCTTCTTGGAGGCCACCAAGTCGCTGTCGCGCGCGGCGCGCGAAGGTGCGATCTACGACGCGGTCGCGGGCGGCGCCGTCCCGTCGTTCGCGCGCGTCTTCGCCGACCTCCCGCTCGCGCACGACGGCCATGCTGGAATCGTGCGCGTCGCGCTCGACTACGCGGCCATCGGCACCGACGACGACTTCGTCCGCATCCCGATGAGCCCGATCACCGCGCAGCTACTCGCGGACCAGTTCGGGTATGTCCTCCCGACCCGCAAGCTGGTCGACGCCATCTACCGGGCGGCGGCCATGAAGCTCGCGCCCAGTCCCCTGCCACCCGGTCCGCAGATGATGAGTAACGACTACTACCGGCGGCACCACGAGGTGGTCGAGAAGCAGCGCGCTGGGCGAGCCGCTGGGGTGCTCGTCGCTGGCCACAAGAAGGACGTCGTCGTCACCAAGCGACTCGTGTCGCAACCGGACCGCGTCGCCATCTATGGCTGGCACCGTCCCGACGGGCGACCGATCCAGCCGCTGAGCCTCGTACACGAGGCAAGCTACGCCGACTACAGCCACGGGATCCGATGGGTGAGCGGCAAGATGATCGTTGATGGCGCCGAGCGTGCGGTCGCCGACGTCCTTCGCGACGCCGCGCTCGCGCCGCTGTTGAGCGACGAAGGCGTGCTCGCAAGCGTCCGCGCCGCGGCGCCGTTCGGCTGACTTGCGAGCGCCCATCTGGTACGTCCCAGCGAGCTCGGAGCGTGAACGACACCGCCCCGCACGCCCTGGTGAGCTCGCGAGCAGCTCGCCGCCCAAATTTCGCACGGCCGCGCATCGGCACGGCCAAGCCTCCGTAGACCTGTCCCCAGTGAGCGCGAACGAGACGTTTTTCGGGCGAGAGCACGGAGAACGACTTGGACTCGCATCGTCAGAGGCCGCATAGGGCCAAACCGCGCGAGCTCGTTGCGAGCAACGAGCAGGACCGAGCTGCGGCAGCTGCCACTCGGGCCGAGGTCGTCGAGATCCTTGCCAGCGCGATCTTCACGCTGATCCTCGATGGTCACCTTCCTCCGATGCGCGCCGCGCGGCCAAAGCAGATCGGAGATTGCTCGTGAGGTCGCCGCCGCAAGCTGGCGCTCTCAGAGTCGCCTTGCCTTGTTCACCAGAGAACGCCCTCATGTCCCTCGATGGCGGCACGAGCCAGCTGCCGGAAGGAGTGACGGACATGAGCAACACGAAGGTCCCAGCGTTGCGTGCGGACCGAGCATCGGCGGCGAGCACGGCGCGCGAGCTCGCGGGGCTCGACAAGATGAGCGTGGGCGAGCTCGCCGAAAAGTACCGCCAGGTCTTCGGCGAGCCAACCCGCACACGAAACAAGGAGTACCTGCGAAAGCGCATCGCCTGGCGCATCCAGGAGTGCGCAGAAGGTGGACTATCGCCGCGCGCACTCGAGCGAATCGAGCAGCTCGCCCCGGACGCGCCCGCGCGTTGGCGCCAGCCGGTGGCCCGGAAAGACGCTGGCGCGCCGGTCATCGCCATCGGAACGGCCGCTCGCGATCCACGCATTCCCCCCGTGGGGACGGTCCTCACGCGCATCCACGACGGCGTCGAGCACAAGGTCACCGTGCTCGCCGACGGGTTCGAGCACAACGGCGAGCAGCACCGCTCGCTGTCGAAGATCGCGCGGGTCATCACGGGCACGCCGTGGAACGGATTCCTGTTCTTCTTCGGTCGCGCGCACGGTGCCCGGAACGGCGCCGAGGAGCGTGCCGGATGAAGGCAGCCAAGAACGGCGTCCAGAAGAGTGCGCCCGAGACCAATCGCTGCGCGGTCTACACCCGGAAGTCGACCTCCGCAGGCCTCGAGCAGGACTTCAACTCGCTCGACGCTCAGCGCGACTCCTGCGTCGGCTATATCCAGCGGCAGACGGGATGGACGCTCGTCGACGAGCACTATGACGACGGTGGGTTCACCGGGGCCAACATCGAGCGCCCCGCGTTCCAGCGCCTCCTGGCCGACATCGAGGCCGGAAAGATCGACGTCGTGGTCGTCTACAAGGTAGACCGCCTCAGCCGCTCGCTGCTCGATTTCGCGAAGGTGATGGAGCGATTCAGCGCGGCCGGCGCCTCGTTCGTGTCCGTGACCCAGAACTTCTCCACCGCGGACGCGATGGGGCGCCTCACACTCAACATGTTGATGAGCTTTGCGGAGTTCGAGCGCGAGATGATCGCCGAGCGCACGCGAGACAAGATCGCGGGGGCTCGCCGGAAGGGGAAGTGGACCGGCGGGCCGGTGCCGCTCGGGTACACGGTCGAGAACAAGAAACTCGTGGTGAACGAGCTCGAAGCCGTCCTCGTGCGCGAGATCTTCGCGCTCTACCTCGAGCACCGCTCGGCGCTCGCGGTTGCGCGCCGACTGAACGAACGGCAGCGAGCGACGAAGCGCCACCGCGCCGCGAACGGCAACCTGCGCGAGGCCCGTACGTGGAAGAAGGGCGACGTCCTGCGCGTCCTCAAGAACCCGGTCTACGCGGGCTACATGGCCAGCGGCGGTGAGCTGCACGAGGCTGAGCACACTCCGCTGATCGAGCGAGAGGTGTTCATGCGGGCCCGAGCGCAGCTCGAGGCCGCGACGAAGACAACGAAGGCGAACGGTCGAAACCCCGAGTACATCCTGCGCAGCGTGCTCCGGTGCGCGTGCTGCAGTTCGGCATTTACTCCGGCCTCGACGACCAGGGGTCGCGCCACACACCGGTATTACCGCTGTGTGAAACGGGACAAGGAGGGAAAGGAGGCCTGCCCGTCGTCGCCGCTTCCCGCGACCGCGATCGAGACGTACGTCATCGAGCGCTTGCGCGAGGCCACCATCGATGGCTCGCTCGCTGCGGAGATCGCGGAAACCGTGAAGGGTCGCGTCGCCGCCCGTCGCAAGGACATCCTCACCGAGCGCCAGAAGCTGCCGCCCGAGATCGCAGCTCTGTCGGCGGATGCCCGGCGCACCGTCGACACGATGGCCGGAATGACGGGGACGGCGCGCCGCCTCGTGGAAGAGCGCCTCCAGCAGGTCGGCGATCAGCTCGCCCGGTGCGAAGGGCAGCTCGCGGCCGCCGAGCGTGAACTCGCGAACCTCGACGCCATCGAGGTGGAGGCGTCATGGGTCGCCGGCTGCCTCGCCGACTTCGACAAGGTCTGGGACGTTCTCACCCCCGAGAACCGCGGTCGCCTCCTGCGCGCTGTCGTCCAGCGCGTCGAGGTCGACGAACCCGCCAACAAGGTGAGCGTGTTCATCGCCGACCTCATCGCCGGCTTGCCCGGCCCCGCCGCGTCGTCCGAACCCGTGCAGCAGGGGGCTACCGCATGACCACCACCGCGAAAGTCATCACCGGCGCGCTGCATCGCGTGCAGCGCGGTCACGGGAAGCGCTTCACGCCCGAGCCGCCGCCCGGGCCCGTGCGTCGCCCCGCGCGCGTAGCCGTCATGCTGGCGCTCGCTCACAAGATCCAGGGAGCGATCGACCGGGGCACCGTGCGCGACCAGGCGGAGGTTGCCAGGAGGCTCGGCTTCACGCGGGCGCGCGTCACGCACCTCATGGATCTCACCCTCCTCGCGCCGGACGTGCAGGAGCGGGTGCTGTTCCTTGAAGCGGTGGACGGCGTTCAGCCGGTCAGCGAGTGCGCGCTGCGCGCGGTGGCGCACCTTCGGTCGTGGGGCGAGCAGAAAAGACGATGGCCCGAGATATCGGCTAGCGCATGGGCGACGAAGCACGAGGACGCGGCCAACGGAGATTTCGAAGGCTGAGATGCGACCCATGCGAGAAGTGCGAGGTCCTTGACCACGCGGATGACCTCGGACAACTTAGGTCGGCGTGCAGAAACCAGCAGCCAAAGTGTCAGATGCGGCAGAGCGTGCCCCGGTACGGGACGCGAGGTCACGGTCGCCTCGCACAGCATCGGACGATGGAACCGACCGGATTAACCTCTCGTGGCTGCTCAAACTGCGCTGGACTGCGATCGCCGGTCAAGTGGCTACGATCTTATTCGTCGACCGCTTCATGCACATCGATCTTCCGATGCTTCCGCTTTTCGCGGTCATCGGGCTCGAGGTCATCAGCAACATCGCTGGCGTCCGCTGGGCGAAACGGGCAACGGTCGTGCATGACTGGCAGCTTTGCCTGATTCTGGGTCTGGACGTCGTCTTCCTCAGCTCGCTTCTCTATTTCACCGGCGGTCCGTTCAATCCCTTCAGCTTCTTGTACCTCGTGTACGTCGCGCAGGCGGCGGTCGTGTTGCCAGCGCGCTGGACGTGGGGGCTTGTCGTTCTGTCGTTCGGGTGTCTCGGGGTGCTCTTCCTGAAGCACACGTGGCTCGTTGATGCGCATGCTCTCCATGCCGATGCTGGAAAGCACAGTGAGTTTCTCGTGATGCATGTGCAGGGCATGTGGATCGCGTTCGGCATCGCAGCTGGGTTCATCGTCTACTTCGTTTCCCGAGTCACTCGGGAGCTCGGTCATGCTCGCGCCCATGCAACGCGCGCGGAGAAGCTTGGTTCGTTGGCGACCCTCGCTGCGGGTGCGGCCCATGAACTCTCGACACCGCTTTCAATTATTGCGGTCGTGGCAAAGGAATTGGAGCACGATCTTGAGCAAGGAGTCAGCGCCCAAGAAGCAATTTCTGACGCCAGACTGATTCGTCAAGAAGTCGAGCGATGCCGTGAGATCCTTTTACACATGACCGCGGACGCCGGAGGGGCCTCTGGAGAGGGATTCCAGAAGATCTCCGTCTCCGACCTTCTCGAAGCAGCCGCGAACGGGCTCTCTGCTGGCGAGCAAGTCCACGTCCATGTCGAAAGTGGGGCGAGGGGATGCGTCCTTTACGTTCCGCCGCACGCGGCCGCGCAGGCGATCCGTGGGGTGCTCAAGAATGCCCAGCAGGCATCGCCACCGGACAAGACAGTGCTCGTTCGAGCGACTCATGATGAATCTGTCTGCACGATCGAGGTGAAGGACGATGGCCCAGGCATGCCGCCGGGCGTTCTCGCCCGTGCTGGAGAACCCTTCTTCACGACGAAGGAGGCGGGGCACGGAATGGGCTTGGGCCTATTTCTCACGCGCATCGTCCTGGAGCGCCTCGGCGGACGCATCGAGTTGAGCTCGGTACCCGGCCACGGTACGAGGGCGACGCTCACGATACCACTGACCGAGCCTGCGGTGCATCCAAAGCGGGGAGCGGAAGGATGCGAGGCTGGGGCATGCTTGAAATGAAGGCGAAAGACACGCACCCGGCTGCGACTGACGGGCCGTCGATTCTCATCGTCGATGACGATGCGACTCTTCGCGAGAGACTCGTTCGAGCATTTCGCAAACGTGGTTTCGACGTCAGGAGCGCAGGAACCTGTGACGAAGCGCTCGCGGCGGCCCGCGAGGACTCTCCCGAGATGGCTGTTGTCGATCTCCGGATGCCTGGCCGCTCAGGGCTCGAGCTCATCCGCGATCTGAAGGCCATCGATGACGGAACCCGAATCGTTGTTCTCACCGGATACGGCAGCATCGCAACGACCATCGAAGCGATGAAGCTCGGCGCGGTTTACTACCTTCCGAAGCCCGCGGACGCGGATGACATCCTTGCGGCCTTTGCGCACGGCGAGGCTCCCCCCTTGGAGCGCGCGGACGCCGATTTCTCTGTGCCATCTCTCGAGCGCGTCAAGTGGGAGCACATCAACATGGTGCTCACCGATTGCGGCGGGAACATCTCCGAGGCAGCTCGACGACTCAACATGCACCGCCAGTCGCTGCAGCGGATCCTCCAGAAGTATCCGCCGCGGCAATAGGCTGGCGCCGTTCACTCTGGCGCCTGCAGACTGCAACAACGTGCTGCATCCCCGAGTCGCGAGAATCCCGTAGGGTTCTCTGCGAAAGGGGATCGGCCTGTCGCTTCGTCGGAATGTCATCTTGGTGTTCGGGGTCGGATTCCTTTGGGCAAGGGCCGGGTATGCGCAGACGTGCCACAGCTCGACGCAGCTCGACCCCGCAAAGCTCGGCTTGCACATGTCGATCGGCATCCAGGCCGCTGGCTTCCGCACCCAGCGATATAGCGGCGAGTACCAGGGCCTCTCTATCGATGCGGGTTGGGAGCATCGTTGGGTGTCGACGCATGTCCGGCTACCGACCTATCGCATCGTTCGCAACGGCCTCGAAGGGATCGGGCTTGGCGATCTCTTGTTGGCGATACGAGTCCCACTTGCCCGAACCGGGGACGAGTCGCTGAGAGGAGGCCTCGGCCTGGCTGCTACCGCACCCACGGGAGATGCAGGGCAGGATCTCGGCATGGGGCACTTCATGTTGATGCCCGAGCTCTGGCTCCGGTGGACCGGAGAGAGAGCCTTCGTCGAGGTCAGCGCAATGTACGGGCGCGCGCTTGCATCGAGCGGGGGCAGCCACCACGGCGGCGGCCCAGGCCCGATCGTCAATCCGATGAACGCGTCGGAGATCGAAGGGGCACTGACCGGGGGGTACTGGCTGAACGAGCGCTTTCGCGCGCGCGTGGGTGCCTACGGGGCTGTTCCGGTTGACGCTCCCGCGGGCATCGCGCGCGCGGCGGTCTTCGTCGGCACTGATTTGGTCTGGAAGTGGTTCAGCATGGGCCTCGAGGGCCACATTCCCGTCGCAGGCAATCTCTTCACCGGCAAGCTTGCGATGACGATGGGCGCGCGGTTCTGACCTGCAACATCTTGCTGCACCCACCGGTGCGAAAACGACATGTACGATGTCCCGAACTTGGAGTTGGAGGATGAAAAATGACGGAAGCTTTCGGCGCCACTCACCGATCCCTGGCTAGCCGCGCGCGTCGCGTGTGGAGCGTAAGGGAGGTGGCGATCATCGCAGTAGCGGCTGCGATCATCGGCTGTGGCGGCGACGACCATCACGGGGGCGGAGAGGGGACGCCCACTCAGGCGACCTGTCCAAGTACACAGACCCTAACGTACGCCAACTTCGGTCAGAGTTTCATGCAAAACTACTGCCTGACGTGTCACAGCGCGAGTGTGACTGGAGACGCTCGAAACGGTGCACCAAGCGATCACAACTTCGACGTGCTTGATGACATTCGGTCCTTGGCCGACCACATCGATGAGTATGCCGGCTCTGGACCTGCAGCGACCAACACGCTCATGCCGAAGGATGATCCGCGTCCTAGCGTGGAGGAGCGGCGCAAGCTCTCCGAGTGGCTCGCCTGTGGCGCCCCCCAGTAGTCGTCGAAAAGCAGCTTGATCCGATCGGGGGGCCTGCGGACAATGCGTGCATGTCCGTGCTCGTGGTGAGCGAGCTGACTATCTGGCTCGTTCTGGTTAGCTCATTGGTGGCCTGCAGCTCTGAGACGGCGCCGACGTGTGTGGACGACCTCTCGCTGGACTGCGCTCCGCTCTACGATCCGCCCACGTACCAGACAATCTTCGAGCGGACACTTCGTCCAACGTGCGGAAGCGGGCGGGGAACCTGCCACACCAGCGATGCTCAAAAGGGAGGGCTCGTCTTCGAGGATGCAGACGCCGCCTACGGTCTTCTCATCGGCCAGGACGGGCATGCTCGAGTGGTTCCTGGTGATCCGGCGTGCAGCGTGCTCATGGTGCGGCTCGAATCGAACTCGCCGAGTTTCCGGATGCCGCCGGGGCCTGAACCGCTTCCAGCAGCAGAAAGATGCGCGATCGCCAAGTGGATTGCCGACGGAGCGGCGCGATGAGGCTTGCTGGCACCACGTTCCTCTTCACGTTGCTTGGCTGTGGCGAACCCGCACCGCAGCGACTGAGCCGGGAGCAGCTGCTCGACCCCGAAACGTGCAAGACCTGCCACGCGGACCACTATCGCGAGTGGTCCGGCAGCATGCACGCCTACGCTGCAGAAGATCCCGTCTTCATCGCCATGAACCGGCGTGGCCAACGGGAGACGAATGGCCAACTGGGATCCTTCTGCGTGAACTGTCATGCCCCCATGGCGGTTCTGGAAGGGGCAACGCGCGATGGTCTCAATCTCGCTGATGTGCCGCGAGAGCTGAAGGGCGTGACCTGCTACTTTTGCCACAACGTCACCGAAGTCGCTGGGACCCACAACAACCCACTCAAGCTCGCCGGGGACGACGTGATGCGGGGGGCGTTCTCCGATTCCGTCGAGAGCAACGCGCACGGTTCAGCGTACTCACGGTTGCACGACCGAGATCAACTCGAATCGGCGTCACTCTGTGGCGCGTGCCACGACATCGTGACGAATCACGGGGCCGCGATCGAGCGGACCTTCACGGAGTGGCAGGGCTCGGTGTTTTCGAGCTCGCCCGGCGGCGCCACCTGCGGGCAATGCCACATGCCCCAGAGCACGAGCCTTCGTCCGATCGCTGAGGCGCCGGGAGTATTCGCGCGGCGTGCTCATGGCCATTCGTTCCCTGGCGTTGACGTCGCGCTCACTCCGTTTCCTGAAGCGAACACCCAGCGCGAGGAAATCGAAGACCTCCTTGGGAGCACGCTCCAGAGCGCGGTCTGCGTGGGGCCTGAGTTCAATCCGAGGATTCATGTCATCCTCGACAACGTGGCGGCCGGGCATTCGTGGCCGAGCGGAGCCACGCAGGATCGCCGCGCCTGGGTGGAAGTCGTGGCCTACGCAGGCAATCAGGTCGTGTATCAAAGCGGGGTCGTGGTGGAGGGAACGCCGGCGACGACGGTCTGGAAGTCCGATCCTGACATGTGGCTGATTCGCGACTGCATCTTCGATGCCGCGGGAGAAGAGGTTCACATGTTCTGGCAGGCTGCGAGCTTCGAGGGGAACGCGCTCCCGACGAAAGTGACGTTCAATCAGCTCGATCCACGATTCTACCAGACACACGTCATCAGAAGTTTTCCCCGGTCGCAGAGCCTCTCGGCGAAACCTGATCGCGTGACCGTTCGCGTCAAGCTTCGTCCCATTGGCCTCGACGTCCTAGACGACCTCATCGCCACGGGCGATCTGGACGCCTCAGTGCGATCGAAGATTCCGACCTTCCACGTCGGACGAACAGAAACCCTCGAGTGGACGCCGAGCACCGTCACCGAGACGTATTACGACGAAAGTGGATTGCCGATTGCATGTGTCTCTCAGACCAATTTGAGCGCGGCTGCGGACAAGGTTCCGGCGCCAGAGCACACCCGGTGCGAAAGGTGACGAAGCCGATCAGCCCATGATGCAAAAGAAGAAGACCACATCGTCACCGGGGCCCGCGTTGGTAATCTTACTAATGGTGATGCGCCAGACTCCGGGCATGAACAGATTCACCGGCACGACATCGTAGGTGCCGTTCTCGCCAGGTGTGATCGTCGGGATGACCGAGGTTCCGTGGCCATGGTCCGGCATGAAAGGAGTCACAGTGATTGGCGCGCCCGATATTGGATCGCCGCCCTCGGTTGCGATCTGGATCTTCCAGGTGTTGTTCCCACGAGCTGGGGGGCCGGGTTCGCTGCTCATCAACGTGGCACGAACCTTACCGCTGAAGGAGGTCTTCGCGAGATTCGCTACATACGTGTCTCCGCGAGTATCCGTCTGACAGTTGACGGCAGTTCCACCGTCTGCTCCGGGCTGATCGTCATCGGCTCCGCATCCGGCAAGCATCAGCACCAGGATCTGAATCGCGAAAAGTCGAATGATCTCGCTCATGACTCTCATTTCGCCTCCCGGTTGGGGAGCCGATCACAACCTCTAATTTACCACCTTTTTGACTCGTCGCGCCGTCCGCCGATGTCTGCGCATACGCTCCGCGGCGATCATGACAAGCAGTAAAGCGGTGCTCCGTCGAAACCTGATCTCGTCGACAGAGAACACGAGCAACCACTGATCGATGTCGGGTCTGATGGCGTGTCGGGCAGGATTCTCCCGCAGTTCTTCTCCTCGATTCCGAAGAGGGCAACGAGGTCGCGCCACGGCGCTGCGCACACAGCCTCGACGTTTTCGCAAGCGACCGGTCCGCAGATGCTGTTGAAGCGGAGCAGCGGCTCCCAAGTTTGTCCGTTGTCTCGTGATCGTCCGACGGCGAATCCATCTTTGAAGTTGTCTGCAGCGGCGTAGATTGTGCCATCTACCTCGGCAAGGCCACGTACGCCTGGGGCATTTGCCCACGCAGAAAAGGTCCTTCCCCCGTCAGTCGAGAGGAACGAGGCGCCTTTCTCTTTGGTCGAAACGATGATCACGCCGTCGGCACGAAGCAGAAAGGCAGACATCGGGCCGGAGAGGTTGAGCGGCAGCTCCACTGTGGCACCGCCGTCCCGAACGATCGCCAAGCGGTCACCAGGCGAGTCGAAGATCCTAAGATAGACGACGTCGGCATCTCGAGGATCGACGAGAATCAGTCGCACGGTCTTCTCGCCGACGACTGGTACCAAGTCCACGGTTTGCCATGTCCCGCCGCGATCGACAGACCGCAGGAGACGAGGATGAGGCGTCGTCTCGTACGTGTACATGGTCGCGTACATCGTATCGGGCTCACTTCTGCTCACCTCGACGCCGCTGAGGATGTCCTTGGACGCGGCGATGTACAACGGCGTCATGCCGAACGTCGCGCCACCGTCGACAGACTCGACGACCACCATCGGCCCCGTACCGCTGTCCGTACGCTGGCGTGCAATCGCCACGACGTGTTGAGCATTCGTCGGATCGGGAAAGGCGAGGAGAACGGATGCGTTCGCGAGCGCTCCGCCGGCAAGACTCCATGTACATGCATCGTCCGCGGACACATGCAGACCGTTGTAGGAAACCGCAAGCAGCTTGAATGCCGGGGATGGCCCGAGTTGAAAAAGACTGGGCTCGGGACCGATCGCGTTCTCGCAGACCCACCGCCAAGTGCTGCCGCTGTCGCGGCTCACAAGCAAGCCGAAATTGGCGGACACGATGATCTGGTTCGGGCGATCCGAGCTTACGAGGAGCTGCCCCGAATCTGGAAAAGCTCCGTGCGCGTGGACGCGCAGCGGCAGCAATGTGGCTAGGATGACAAGGGTGACCAGACCGAACCTGAGCCCTCCTCCGCGCAGGGGCCCCGCCGAGCAGGCGCCACGTTCCGTCCGATTCAAATCAGCTGCCCCTCTTCCGCATGCTCGTACTCTACTCCCGCCGTTCGGGGAGTGGGATCCTGTTAACCGGGCCGTTCGCCGGGCGGGGACCTGTTAACTGCTCTCTGCCGCTCTCGACCCGGAGGCGCCTTCAGAGAGCACGATCGCGGGCCCGCGGGGCCGTCGTCGCGTCCATCCGCGTTCTCAGGATCGCCGTCCGCGATCACGCCCGCGTCGTCGCCCTCGCGCAGAACGCCGCGAACACTGGCGCTTTCAAGGCGAAGCCCCGCGAGTTGCCTCGCGGGGCCTCCGTTAACTGCGCCGCCACCTTCGGTTGGTGGTGGAGGAAGAATGGCTCCTCAGGTAGGACTCGAACCTACAACCCTCCGGTTAACAGCCGGATGCTCTGCCATTGAGCTACTGAGGAGCAATGAACGCGGGCCGCGAGGCAACGCGGTTCAAGGAGCGTAGCAGAGCCGGAAATGCAGTGTCAAACGAGAGCCCCGCGCCGCACTTGCGGGATTGTCTCGTCAACCCCCTTGCAGGGTCACGGAATGAAAATCGCGGCGGCGACGACGGTGGTCCAGAGCCCCTTCTTATCCCCGATCGCCGATTGAGTGATGTTCGTCACGCGCACAATCTTGTTCGAGATGCGATAGATCTCTTTCTTCTCGTCCCAGCTCCTGTCAGGATCGAACTCCACGTTCAGCGTGGTTGCCAGCATCTCCGCAGCAAGTTCTTCCGCGTACTCGCCGGCGTCGTGGTCGGTCTGGCCGAAGGAATGATGTTCGGAAAGATACCCGAATGACTTCGGATCCGTCGGAATGGCCACCCCAACCGTCGCGGCCATCAGGCGATGCGGTTCGTTCGTGGCGTTTTCGCTGATGACGCAAAATACGATCTGGCCGGCATGCAGCAGCTTCAAACCCTGAACTCTGGGTATCATCTTGCAATGCGGAGGAAAAATGCTCGAAACCCGAACCAGGTTGTAAGGCGCCAAACCGGCGTCCCGCAGGGCCATCTCAAAACTGGTCAGCTTCTCTTTGTGTTTGCCGACTCCCTTGGTGAGAAAGATTTTTTTCGCAACGAACACCTATCGCCGAACCTCCACGGGACATAATCAACCGCCCAAAACAAATTCGCGACGTTAACAGATAGATCCAGGGGTGTCAATTGACATTCTTTTTACACGCGTGGTAGCTTCACGCGCGTTTTTTGGAGGATGGATGCAGTTTAACGGAGTGGACGTTCCCGACGCCGGCGCCAGGATCACTTTCACCGGAAAAACCCTCGCCGTGCCCAATAACCCCATCATTCCCTTCATTGAAGGCGACGGCACCGGCCGCGACATCTGGAAGGCGTCGCGCCTCGTGTTCGACGCCGCCGTCGAGAAAGTCTATCGCGGCGCCCGCCGCGTGGTCTGGTATGAAGTCTTCGCCGGCGAAAAGTCGTTCCAAAAATTCGGAACCTGGCTTCCCGACGACACGCTGGCCGCCATTCAGGAATTCCGCATCGCCATCAAGGGGCCGCTAACCACCCCGGTCGGCGGAGGCATCCGCAGCCTGAACGTGACGCTGCGCCAACTGCTGAACCTGTACGCATGCGTCCGGCCCGTCCGGTATTTCCCCGGCGTGCCAAGCCCCGTGAAGCACCCGGAAAAGCTCAATATCGTCGTCTACCGCGAAAATACCGAAGACGTCTACGCCGGCATCGAATGGCCGGCCGGAAGCCCCGAGGCGCTCAAGGTCATCCAGTTTCTCGAAAAGGAACTCGGCAAGAAAGTCCGCCCCGATTCCGGCATCGGCATCAAGCCCATATCCGTCACCGGCACCAAAAACCTCGTCCGGCGCGCCATCCAGTACGCCCTCGAAAACGGCCGGCGGTCCGTCACGCTCGTCCACAAGGGCAACATCATGAAGTTCACCGAAGGCGCCTTCCGGGACTGGGGCTATGAAGTCGCGCGCGAAGAATTCGGCGCCCAGACCATCACCGAAGAAGAAGTCGCCGCCAGGCGCAATGGACGCGTTCCCGAAGGCAAGCTCCTGATCAAGGACCGCATCGCCGACTCCATGCTCCAGCAGGTGCTCACACGGCCCGATGAATACGACGTCGTCGCCACGCCCAACCTCAACGGCGATTACCTGTCGGACGCATGCGCCGCGCAGGTCGGCGGACTGGGCATCGCTCCCGGCGCCAACATCGGCGACGGCTACGCCGTCTTCGAAGCCACCCACGGCACCGCCCCGAAATACGCCGATCTCGACATGATCAATCCGGGAAGCGTGATTCTGTCCGGCTGCATGATGTTCGAATTCCTGGGCTGGAAAGACGCCGCCGCCGTCATCGAGAACGCCTTTGCCAAGACGATTCAGCAGGGCAAGGTCACCTATGACCTCGAGCGCCTCATGACCGGCGCCACGCGAGTCAAGACATCCGAATTTGCAACAGCAATTGTGGAGAACATGTAAATGGCAAGACGCAAAGTGACCGTCGTCGGGGCCGGGAACGTCGGCGCCACCGCCGCTCAGCGCATCGTCGACAAACAACTCGCCGACGTCGTCCTGGTCGACATCGTCGAAGGCGTTCCTCAAGGCAAGGCCCTGGACCTCGCCGAATCCGCCCCCATCGAAGGATACGATTGCCGGCTAACCGGCGCGAACGACTATCGCGATACCGCAAACTCCGACATCGTCGTCATCACCGCCGGCATTCCCAGAAAGCCCGGCATGAGCCGCGACGACCTCCTGCGGACCAATTACGGCATCGTCAAAGGCGTCACCGAACAGGTGGTCCGGAATTCGCCGAACGCGATTCTCATCGTCGTCAGCAACCCGCTGGACGCCATGGTGCAGACGGCCTATCGCGTCAGCCGGTTCCCGAAACAACGCGTCGTCGGCATGGCCGGAGTTCTGGATTCCGCGCGGTTTCGTACGTTCATCGGCATGGAGCTGAACGTCTCCGTCGACAATATCCATGCGTTCGTCCTCGGCGGACACGGCGACACCATGGTCCCGTTGCCCCGATACTCCACCGTCGCCGGCATCCCCATCACCGAGCTTCTCCCGAAAGATACGATCGACCGGCTGGTTCAACGGACGCGGGACGGCGGCGCCGAAATCGTGAAGCTGCTCAATACGAGCGCCTGGTATGCGCCGTCGGCCGCGATCGTCGAAATGGTGGACGCCATTCTGAATGACCGGAAAAAGATCCTTCCATGCGCCGCGTTCCTCGAAGGCGAATACGGCATCAACGGGCTGTACGTCGGCGTGCCGGTGAAGCTGGGGGCCGGAGGCATTGAGCAGATCATCGAAATTACGTTGACCAATGAGGAGCGGGCGGCGCTGCAGAAGTCGGCGGGGGCGGTACGGGAACTTGTGGATGTGATTGGCGTGTGAGAAGAGAAGGCGAAGAAGACGGGGAATTGAAAATTGGACGAATCCTGCATCTCAAATCCGAAATCTGAAATTTCTGACTGGACTGGCGCACATCCGAAACAGTCCAATCTGCAGTTTCAGATTTCGGATTTGAAATGCAGGATTCGTCCAATTTCCAATTCCTGCTATCCGATCGTTGCTGCCAACTGGGACAGAGCCGCCTCATCCACCTCAATCTCGCCGTTCGCTTCCATCCTCCGCCGCACCTCATCCAGATACGCGTTGAAGTACTTCTGCTGACGCTGCGGCAGCATTTCCTTGCGCAGGGATTCGAGCGACTTCTTCATCTCGTCGGGTTTGATTTCCGTCCGCTCCTTGATCGCGAATACGAATGTCTTCCCGGCCAGCTCCGAAGTGGACGGAGTCCCGGTTTTGCCGACCGGCAGCGAGAAAAGCTCGTCCTCGCGGTCCGTCAGGGCGCCGAATTCGGGAATGGATCCGCCGCGGGTCAGCAGCGGGCTGGTCTTGATCGTTTCGCCCGCGATCTTCGCCAGCGCGGCCAGGGTTTTCCCGGCCTTGTACTCTTCTTGAATCTGCTTGCCCTTCCTGGCCCCGAGCTCCTTGGCCTTTTGCGACTTCACGTCGGCCAGGACGCGCGACTGCGCCTCCTCGAAGGAAGCGGGATGCGCGGGCTGGATCTCGGTCACCATGGGAATCGCGTAGCCGCGTTCGACCTGAATGGCGGTTCCGATCTCGTCCTTGGCCATGCTGAAAACGCGCTTGTGAAAATCCGGGGCGGTTCCCAGCTCCGGGAGCGTCTCATTCTGTTCGAAGAGAGGCGTCTCGATGACTTCAGCCCCAAACTTCTGCGCAACGGCATTGAAGTCCTTGTTATTGACCAACTCGACCGCGGCCTGCTGCGACACTTGCCGGGCTTTCTCTTCGCCCTTGCGTTGGAGCACGATGATGCGGATCGCTTCCTTCAATTCGTCCAAAGTACGGAGCCGGCCTTCCTGCCGCTCGTTGACTTTGATGATGTGAAACCCGAACTGGGTCTGAACGATGTCGCTGATCGCCCCGGGACCGAGGCTGAATGCGGCTTGCTCGAATTCCCGGACCATCTGGCCGCGGCCGAACGAACCGAGATCGCCGCCGCGCGCGGCGGATGTGTCTTCGGAAAACTGCTTCGCGAGGGCGCCGAAGTCCTCGCCTTTCCGGGCGCGTTCCAGGACGCCGCGGGCCTTCTCGCGGATCTTTTCGATTTCCTCCGGCTTCTTGCCTTCGGTCTTAAACAGAATATGCTGCGCCGTGACGCGATCCGGCAGGCGATATTCTTCCTGGTGCTGATCGAAATACGCCTGTAATTCCTGGTCCGTCGCGGTCAGGGCCGCTCGTTGCTTGACGGCGTCGACGAACAGGACCCTGGCCTTGCGCTTTTCCGGGACGTTGTACGAGGCCTTGTTCTTTTCGTAGTAGTCGCGCTGTTCCTTGTCGGAGACCGTGACCTGGCTTTCCAGCTTCGCCGGGTCGATCACGAAGTAGTCGATCTTCACTTTCTCGTTCCGGCGCCGGTATTCCTGTTCGACTTCTTCATCCGTGATGACCACTCCCGCCGTAATGAAGCTGAGCAGCTTGTTCTGAAGAAGCTCGGCTTCGACGCCCGCCTCGAAGTCGGCGACGGTCATGGGCGGAGTGGCGCTCTGCAGGATCTCCTGATAGCGCTGCTGGCCGACGAACTTTCCGTCCTGCAGGAATACGGGATTCGAGAGAATGGCGCGCGCCACTTCCTCGGGAGTCACGCGGAGCCCGAGGCGCGCGGCTTCCGCGCGCATCACGCGCTGCGAGATCAGGTAGTCGATGACCTGCCGCTCGAACCCGAACGCGCGCCGCACTTCGAACGGAACCTGGACGCGCTGAACGTAATTCTGGTAAAGGTTGCGAAACTCGCGCGCGGATATGCTTTCACTGCCGACTTCGGCCACGTCGCCGGAAACCGTAACGGCGCCGAGGTCGGACATTGGGATGTAGAATGTGATCAGCGTTACGGCGAAGATGAATATGATGATGACCCACACCCATTTCAGTCTCGAGTGCTGTCTTCTCATGAAATCCAACATGGACGGTCCTCCAACCCTCACCTGCGCATCGTTAGGGGGGCGTTTATCGACTTATGCTAACAGAAAACTCTTGGACGTTCCGCGTGTCCTTTGTCTTATGATCTAAAAACAATCTCGGTATTTCGGTCCTGCCGTTTGGAGAGATCGGATCAAGTGAACCTCCTACAAAAGGAATGAAGGAGCCTGAAGATATCCCATGAACTTCCGCCCGCTTTTCAGCCTGTTCTCAAGCGACCTCGCCATCGATCTGGGGACGGCTAACACTCTGGTTTATGCAAAAGGCCGGGGCATCGTCGTGAATGAGCCTTCGATCGTGGCCATCAACAAGATGACGAACACCGTGGAGGCCGTCGGCAAAGAAGCCAAAGACATGCTCGGCCGGACGCCCGGAAATATCGTCGCAATCCGCCCGATGAAAGACGGCGTCATCGCCGATTTCACGACGACGGAAAAGATGCTGACGTACTTCATCCAGAAAGCGCACAGCCGGAAACTGCTGGTGCACCCGCGCATCGTCATCGGCGTTCCGTCCGGCATCACTCAAGTCGAGAAAAGAGCCGTTCAGGATTCCGCCTACCGCGCCAAGGCGAGCGAGGCCCATCTGGTCGAACAGGCGATGGCGGCGGCCATCGGAGCGGGTCTGCCGGTCACCGAGCCCTCCGGCAACATGATCGTGGATATCGGCGGCGGCACCACCGAGATTGCCGTGATCTCGTTGTCGGGCGTCGTGCACAGCCGGTCCGATAAAGTGGCCGGCAACGAAATGGACGAGGCCATCACGCAATACATCAAGCGCAAATACAATCTGCTGATCGGCGAGCGCACGGCCGAGCAGATCAAGATCGAAATCGGTTCCGCAGCGCCGCTGGATGAGCCGCGGACCATGGAGATCAAAGGCCGGGATCTGATGGAGGGCGTGCCCAAGAGCGTGATCATCTCGGACGAGGAGATACGCGAGGCGCTGGACGAATGCATCAATATCATCATCAACTCCATCCGCGTCGTCCTCGAACGCACGCCTCCCGAGCTCTCCGCCGACATTGCAGACCGCGGCATCGTCCTGGCCGGCGGGGGAGCGCTGATCAAGAATCTGGACCGCCGGATCCGCGAAGAGACCGGCTTGCCGGTGACGCTCGCCGAGAATCCGCTGTCGTGCGTTGTGTTGGGCACCGGGAAGATGCTGAGCGACTTCGATCTGTTGAGGAAAATAGCGATTAACTAGGCGGGAATTTGGGGACAGAGACCAATTTCCTGCGCGTGATGGACGCGGCGGACTTGACGGCGGCGTCACGCGCAGGAAATTGGTCTCTGTCCCCAAATTCCCGTCTCGAAACCTATGCGCCAAGCACTGCCATCCAAGCGGCCGCTCTGGATTCTCCTTGCCGCCGCTCTCCTCTTCCACACCCTGCTCTTCTCCCTGCAGTCCAGCCGCGGCGTCGATTCCGGACGCGTCCGGCATTGGCTCCTGGACTCCTTGGCCCGCATCGAAAAGACCGCCGACGTCGCCATTGACGGCGTTCGCGGAGTCTGGCAAAGCTACTTTGCGCTGACCGGCGTCCGCAGCGAAAACGAAGTCCTGCGATCCGAAATCGACCGGCTGCAGATGCAGTTGGCCAGGCAAAGCGAAGACGTGCTGGAGGCGGCCCGGCTGCGGAGGCTTCTCGATCTGCAGGAACCCTCGTTGGGAAAGACCGTTGTGGCGCGCGTCGTGGGCCGCGACCCTTCTCCCGTGCGATCCCATCTGACCATCACGATCGACAAAGGCCGGAATCACGGAATCCGGCCGGACACGTCCGTGATGACGCCGGCCGGCGTCGTGGGACGGGTCATTTCCGCCGGCGATTCGTTTTCCATCGTGCAGCTCATCGTGGATTCCCAGAGCGCGGTTTCCGTGATGGTGCGTTCCACGCGGCGTCAAGGCATTGTCCGAGGCATTGGAACGCGCGATCTCAAGCTCGAATACATCGACGACGACAGCGAGCTGAAGGAAGGCGATGAGCTGATCACGTCCGGCCTCGACCGCGTCCATCCGAAAGGCCTTCTCCTCGGCGTCGTGACGCAGGTGAAGCCCGGCGCAGGCCTCTTAAAAGATGTGACGATCCGTCCGGCGGTCGACCTCGGCCGTCTGGAGGAAGTCCTGTGCATTACCGAGCCCCCCAAGGAAGCTCCGGTTCCTGCTTCCGTTTCGAATTCCCGCTAGACTAAAGGTCCATGTATCGCATCCGCACTGTCACAACGATCGGCAGGTTTGTCATGACGTTCGCGGCGGTGGTGGTGGTTCAGGGGGTCCTTCCCCATCATTTCCGGGTGTTTTCGTACTTTGACTTGCCCCTGGTTCTTTGTGTGTACTACGGGTTTACGCTGAACAGGCCCGGCGCATCGATCCTCATCGGGAGCGCGCTGGGCCTGATGCAAGACAGCCTGTCCGGGGCGGTGATGGGGACGAACGGGTTCAGCAAGACGCTGATCGGCTTCCTGGCGGCGTCGGCCGGCGGCAAATTCAATGTCGATCAGCCGATCGCCCGGGTTCTGGCGTTGTTTTTGTTTAGTCTGGCCGATGGCCTCGTGGTTAGTATGCTGGCGCTGGTTGTGGGCGACGCGGCCGGCCCGGCCTTTGACGGCGCTTACGGGGCGCGCCTGCTGTCGGCGGCGTTCAACACGCTTCTCGGCTTAGTGATGCTCGGTTATCACGACCGGTTGAGCCATGCGACAACGTGACGAATATGAAATGCTGAGGCGCCGTATCAGCGTGATCAGCTACGCTGTCGCGGCGGTCTTTGCAATCTTCACGCTGGGCTTCTGGCATCACCAGGTGATCCAAGGGGCGCGATACAAAGAGCTTGCGGAAAAGAACCGGATCCGCAACATCCCGCTCGTCGCCCCCCGCGGCCGGATCTATGACCGGTACAACCGCGTGCTCGTGGATAACCGGCCCTCGTACAACATCGTCCTGAACCGCGAAAACCTGCAGCGCTCCCTCGAAGAGACCGTCGAGATGCTTGCCTCCGGCATCGACATGACCGTCGAAGACCTGATGGAACGGATCGACCGCAAGCGCTCCGAACCGAAATTCCGCCCCATTCTCCTCAAAGAAGACATCACGGTGGCCGACATCGCGTTCGTCAGGGCCCATCAGTATGAGCTGCCGGAGATCAGCGTGGACGTGCAGCCTCGGCGCCGCTATGTCGGCGGAGAGCTGGCGGCGCACGCGCTGGGCTATGTCGGAGAAGTCACGGAGGCGCAGCTCGCGACCCGGGAATTCGGCGACTTCAAGTCGGGCGACCAGGTCGGACAGTCGGGGCTGGAACGGATTTATAACTCCGTTCTCCGCGGCCGGGACGGTTTCCGCCGCGTCGTGGTCGATAAGCTCGGCCGTGAAATGCCGGTTCCGGAGTTGGGCGGACTGGAGAACGACCGGATGGAAGCGCCCGCGACGCCCGGCAACGACCTCCATACGACGCTGGATCTGGATCTTCAGCTTGCCGCAGAAGCCGCCATCGGCGACCGCGCCGGCGCCGCCGTGGCGCTGGACCCGCGAACGGGCGAGATTCTGGCGCTGGCCAGCAAACCGGCTTTCGATCCCAATCTCTTTGCGACGCGAATTTCCATTACCGACTGGAAGAGCTTGATCAACGACCCTCAGAAGCCGCTTCAGAACCGGGCCATCCAGAATCACTACTCGCCCGGCTCCGTCTTCAAAATATTCATGGCGGCCGCAGGCCTCGAGGCTCAGACGCTGGACGCGCTGGATCACGCCTTCTGCAATGGCCACGCGGTGCACTACGGGCGCGCGTTCGCCTGCTGGAAGGCCGGAGGGCATGGACGCGTGGGAATCCACGACGCGATCGTTCATTCCTGCAACGTGTTTTTCTATGAGGTCGGCGAGAAGCTGGGAATCAACAGGATCGCGCAGTACACCACCGCCATGGGGCTTGGAAGAAAGACCGGAATCGATCTGCCGAATGAAGACGCCGGGCTCATTCCTTCGGAAGAGTGGAAGCAGCGTGTGTATAAGACCAAATGGTATCCGGGAGAAACGATTTCCGTGTCGATCGGTCAGGGCGCGGTCAGCGTCACTCCGCTGCAGGCGGCGTGGGCGATGGGCGGCCTCGCCTCCGGCGGCCGGCTGAAGCAGCCGCATCTCGTCCGTCCCGAACGCCTGGAAAAGTTGGGATTCAAGGCGCCGAAGCTCCGGACCGAAGAATACCCGATGCACCAGGGTACGGTGGATATCGTGTCGCGGGCCATGTGGGGCGTGGTCAACGAAGGCGGAACGGGAACGCGGGCGCGGGTCGACGGATTCGACGTCGCGGGGAAAACGGGAACCGCGCAGGTCGTCGGCAAACAGTCCTACGGTAAAGGGGAGCAGTTCGAAGACAACGCCTGGTTCGTGGGATTCGCTCCGTACCGGAATCCCGAAATCGCCGTCGGCGTTTTCATCGAGCACGGCGGCCACGGAGGCGAAGCCGCCGCGCCCGTGGCCCACGCGATCTTCGATGCGTATTACCGGAAGAAGACGGGCCAGTCGCCGGATGGACGGATCACGGCGGTGGCGGGGGGGCTGTGAGCCTCGCCTGTCCTTCGAGCCAATGTGTGGTTTGCGAGGTTGTCAAATGTGAGATGGCTGCTGTGCGATGTGTAATGTACTTGGCTGAACCACCAACTGACCCACTTGTAGAGCCATCAATAGATTGGGTCAGTAGGTCAGTTCGCCAAGTTCATTACACATCGCACAACAGCCATCTCACATTTGACAACCTCGGATGAAAGCAACTGAATGGAATCACTAAATCCATCCCGCCGCTCCTGGAAAGACTTCGACTGGCTCCTGTTCGCCGCCCCCATCCTTCTTTCCGTCATCAGCCTGACCGAAATCTACAGCTCGACAATGAATCTGGAGGGCGAGAACTACTTTCTCAAGCAGCTTGTCTGGGTTCTCGTCGGGATTGTCGCGTTGCTCGTGGTTTCGGCCGTCGACTATCGCGTGCTTGCGGAGAGGATTCCCTGGTTTTACATCGCAAGCCTCCTTGCCCTTGTTTACACATTGCTGATGGGCCGGGAGGTCTCGGGCGCACGAAGCTGGCTCTCGCTGGGTCCGTTTGGGGTTCAGCCGTCGGAGATGGTGAAGATGGTGGTCGTGGTGGCGATGGCGCGCTATCTTGCCGAGCTGCACGTCAATCGCTACATGACGTTTGTCCAGATCGCCAAGGCCGCCGTCATCTGCGGCATCCCGATGGCGCTCGTCGCGCTGCAGCCGGACTTGGGCACGACCTTGACGTATCTGCCGATACTGGCCGTGGGACTCTTCCTGAGGGGTATACGGCCGGCGGCGCTGGCGTCGTTGATTCTTGCGGGCGTGCTGGTTCTTCCGGTCTCCTGGCTGTTCCTGAAGCCGTATCAAAAGGAACGGATCCTGACCTTTGTTTATCCGGAGCGCGACCCGCTGCGCGCCGGTTATCAGGTGATTCAGTCGAAGATTGCGATCGGGGCGGGAGGCTTTTGGCCGAAGGGTCCGTTCAAAGGAACGCAGAACCAGTTGGGCTTCCTTCCCACGCGCCACACGGACTTCATCCTTTCCGTCGTCGGCGAAGAGCTCGGCTTCGTCGGCGTGGCGACGACGTTGGGACTGTTGGGCTTCATCCTGTTCCGGTCGATTCACAACGCCCGGACGGCGCGGGACGACCTCGGGTTGTTCATGATCATGGGGATCGTGGGCATCTATCTCTTTCACATCATCGTGAATGTGGGGATGGTGATCGGATTCATGCCGGTCACCGGGATTCCGCTGCCGTTCATGAGTTATGGAGGGTCATCGGTGCTGACGGCGTTCGTGGCCGTCGGACTGGTGATCAATGTGCGCCGCCGCCGCTACGTCAACTAGCGGCGGCGCGTGTGCTATAGTGCGGTTAGGCGTGTTTGGATCTGTTTGTTGCACGGGCGATTCGCCCGTCGCGGGCCTGCAAAGAAGTGAAGGCCAATTCGCCGAGTTTTGTTTATTAGCCCGTAGCGCTGCGGCGCAGAGTTGAGCGCATGGCGGGAAGCATTTCCGCTGCTAATAGCTCCTCCGGGCGCAGGAGTTTCCATGACAATTCGTGATCTTTGGTTGGACCCGACGTGTCTTGGCGCGTCCTGGCGCCCTCGCAGCTACGGCCATAGGAGCGCCAATGCGAAAAGAGTTGATCATTTCGACGACTTCCCAGGAAACAAAGATCGCGACGCTGGAGAACGACGAGCTCGTTGAGTACTACATCGAGCGGCGCCGCTCTCAGGGAATCGTCGGAAATATCTACAAAGGCAGAGTCACCAAAGTCCTTCCCGGCATGCAGTCGGCGTTCGTCGACATCGGGTTGGAGCGGGACGCCTTCCTCTATGTCTCGGACTTCTTCGAAGACACCGAGGAATACGAAAAGATCGTTTCGACCGTAGAAGACGAGGTCGCGGGTCTCCAGGAAGTTCACACGCGAACAGCCGCCGCGACCGCCACCGCCGCCGCAGAAGAAGCGCCGGAAGCGGCCGCTGCTGCGCCCGCCGCGCCTGCTGCGCTGACGGAGCTTCCGGAAAGGGCCGCAGAAACAGGCGCCGGCCTCACAGCGCGTCTTCCCGAGGAATCGTTCGAACGGCGCGGCGGCCGGCGCCGCGACCGGGATCGAGACCGGGACCGGGATCGCGACCGGGATCGCCGGGGCCGGAAGCCGAGAATTCCGTCGTTCGAGTCCAGGTACGAGGGCCGCGAGGAGCGCGGCTACGGCTCCATCGAAGCCCTGCCCGGAGAGTCGCTGGCAAAGTACGCGAACAGGCCGGCGCCGCCGAGTGCAAGCTCGGCAGATATTGCCGAACCGGCCGAGCCTGCCGAGGCCGCCGAGGCGCCGTCGGCAACAGAAGCGACTGCCGCGGAAGAGCGAACGGAGCGGCAAACGGCGCCGGCGCCGTCCGTCGAGCCGCCTTCCCGGTCTGAGGATGAAGCGCCCCCGAACGCCGACGTTCGCATGAGAGATCCCTCCGACAACTACCGGTTCGCCCATCGTCCAGGCCAACGCCGGCAGCGGCGGCGCGGAGGAGGCGGCGGAGGCGGGGGCGGAGGCGGGGGCGGGCCGGCGCCGAAGATCGAAGAGCCGCGCACGAACGGTCACGGCGCAAGACCGGAGCCGACGATTGCCGAGCTCCTGCGCGAAGGACAGGAAATCCTGGTTCAAGTGTCGAAGGAGCCCCTCGGGAAGAAAGGCGCGCGGATCACCTCCCACATCGCGCTGCCGGGCCGCTATCTGGTCTACATGCCGACCGTGGATCACGTCGGCGTCTCGCGGAAGATTGCATCCGACGAAGAGCGTTCGCGCCTGAAACGCATCATCCACGATCACCGCAACGGGCTTCCGGGAGGTTTCATTGTCCGAACCGCCGCCGAAGGGCGCGGCGAGGCCGACTTCGTTCAGGACATTCGATTCCTGAGCAGCCTTTGGGCGGATATCCGCTCCAAGTCCGAAAAGAAGTCCGCCCCGGCGCTGATCCATCGCGATCTCAATCTCGTGCAGCGCACGCTGCGAGACCAGTTGTCCGAGGACTACGCGGCCATCCGCATCGATAACGAGCAGGAATTTGCAACCGTCCTCGATTTCGTCAACAAGTTTCAGCCCGCGCTCGTCAATCGCGTGAAGCTGCATCTGAAGGACACGCCGATCTTCGAAGAATACGGACTCAATACCGAGATCGATAAAGCGCTGCGGTCGAAGGTGTGGTTGAAATCCGGCGGATACATCGTGATCAATCAGACCGAGGCCTTGGTTGCGATCGACGTCAATACAGGGAAGTACGTCGGGAAGTCGAACCGTCTCGAAGACACGATCGTGCGGACCAACGTGGACGCCGTCCACGAAATCGTGCGGCAGATCCGGCTCCGCAATCTCGGAGGGATCATCGTCGTCGACTTCATCGACATGGAAGAACGGAAGAACCGCCAGCGCGTCATGGCGGCGCTCGAAGAGGAATTGCGGTCCGACCGTTCGCCTTCGAAGATTCTGCAGTTCAACGATTTCGGACTCGTCGCCATCACGCGCAAACGCACGCAGCCGTCTTTGGAGCGGACGATCTGCTCGCCCTGCACGCATTGCAACGGCTCGGGCTGGATCAAGTCCGCCGAAACCGTCTGCTACGACATTCAGCAGGAGATCAAGAAAATGGCGCATCTTCTGGAGAGCAAAGAAATCACCGTCCGCGTTCACCCGGATGTCGCCAAAGTGCTCAAGAGCGGCGAATTCGTTTCGTTGAACGAAATCGAGGAATGGACGAAGAAGGACATTGTGGTGAAGTCCGATCCGCTGTTGCACGAAGAACACTTTGATATCTTCTAAGCGATTTCGGATTTCGGATTGCGGATTTCGGATTTTGGGGCAAGCGAATCCGCAATCCGCAATCCGAAATCCGAAATCTCCCGAAGGGTGAGGGCGACAGGAGCAACGGTGCAGGAAAACACCCCCTACGACGTCGCGATTATCGGCGCGGGGCCGGGCGGCTATGTGGCCGCGATCCGCGCCGCGCAACTTGGACTGAGGACGGCTGTCATCGAACGCGATTCGCGGTTCGGGGGAACCTGCACGCTGCGGGGCTGCATCCCGACAAAGGCGCTTCTGCGAGACGCACATCTGTTTCATGAGGTCAAAAAAGCCGTCCAGTACGGGATGTTCAAGACGGGCGACGTGCAGTTCGATTTCGGCCGGATTCAGGAGCGGAAGAATGACGTCGTTGCGAAATCCGCCAAGGGCGTCGATTTTCTCCTGCGCAAAAACAAAGTCGCGCTGATCCACGGCCGGGCCGCTCTGACCTCTCCCAATCGAATTCAGGTTCAGGCGGACGGCGCCGCCCCGACGGAAGTGACCGCGAAGAACATCATCGTCGCAACAGGGTCGGAGGCGAAGTCGCTGCCGGGTTATTCCATCGACGAAAAACGGATCATCACAAGCAACGGGGCCTTGGAACTGGCCGCGGTCCCAAAGTCGATGGTCATCGTGGGCTCGGGCGCCGTCGGGGTGGAATTCGCGTCCGTCTACAACGCCTTCGGAACGAAAGTCATCCTGCTGGAAGTGCTTCCCCATCTCGTTCCGCTGGAAGACGAAGAAGTCTCCAAGGAGCTCAAGCGGGTTTTCACAAAGAAAGGCATGGAAATCTACACCGGCGCGAAGCTCGAATCCGCGCGGGCGACGGAAGCGGGGGTCGAGGTGACCTTTCAGACGGATAGGGGCGAAGCCAAAAAGGTGAGCGTCGACAAGCTGCTCATGGCGACGGGCCGCGCGCCGAATTCTGCGAATATCGGTCTGGACCGGATCGGCGCCGCGCTGGACCGCGGCTTCGTTAAAGTCGATCCGCACATGCGTACGAGCGTGTCCGGCGTCTACGCGATCGGCGACGTCGCGCCGACGCCGTTGCTGGCCCATGTGGCGTTTCAGGAAGGCGTCGTCGCCGTTGAAACCATTGCCGGCAAGAATCCGAGGCCGATCAATTACCGGCACGTGCCAAACTGCACGTATTGCGATCCGCAGATCGCCAGCGCCGGCTTGACGGAAGCGAAAGCGAAGGAAGCCGGGTATAAAGTCAAAGTCGGGAAGTTTCCGTTCATGGCGTCGGGCAAAGCGCGGATTGAAGACGCAACCGACGGCTTCGTCAAGATTGTCGCCGACGAGAAATACGGCGAGATTCTCGGCGTGCACATGATCGGAACCACCGTCACGGAGCTGATTGCGGAAGGCGTCGCGGCCATGCGACTGGAAGGCACGGTCGAGGACCTTGTCGACGCCATCCACGCGCACCCGACGTTGTCGGAAGGCGTCCACGAGGCATTGGAAGCAGTCTTCGGCTCGCCGATTCATTTGTGACCCCCTGCCGCCTTCGGCGGCTCTCCCCCTCGAAGGGGGAGAAAGGCCTTGCTTGAGAAGCGTTTACTCCCCCTTTGAGGGGGAGAGCCGCCGAAGGCGGCAGGGGGTCCTGGCGCGCATATGGCTAAACATCCGGACTGGCTGAAAGTTCGAATCCCCGGCGGAGAAACCTATCTTGAAGTGCGCCGGATTCTGCGCGCGCACCAACTCAACACGATCTGCGAAGACGCTCTCTGCCCGAATATCGCGGAATGCTGGGGAAAACACAAAACCGCAACGTTCATGATATTGGGCGACATCTGCACCCGCGCCTGCGCTTTCTGCGCCGTCCGGAGCGGGCGGCCCACGGAATACGACCTTATGGAGCCGGCGCGCGTGGCGGCGGCTGTGTCGGACCTGAAGCTCAAGCATGCCGTGATTACGTCCGTCGACAGGGATGACCTGGCCGACGGCGGCGCCGCCATCTTCGCCGAAACTGTGCGGGAAATCCGCGCGCGGGATTCGCAGGTGAAAGTCGAGCTGCTGACGCCCGATTTTCAAGGTTCGCTGGAATCCGTGCGCGTGGTCATCGATTCCGGTCCGGACATCTTTTCCCACAATATCGAAACCGTGCGGAGGCTGTATCCCACGATTCGATTCAAGTCCAGCTACACGACTTCGTTCGGCCTCCTCCGCGCGGCCAAGGAGATGAATCCTCGCGTCTTTATCAAGACCGGGATCATGGTGGGACTTGGCGAAGACAAAGAAGAGATCGTCGAATTGATGCATCATGCGGTGGACGCCGGCGTGGACATATTCACCATCGGCCAGTACCTGCGGCCTTCGCCGAAGCATGCCGAAATCCGAAAGTACTATCACCCCGGCGAATTCGACGAGCTGCGGGAGATCGGCCGCAGCCTCGGTCTCCGCTGGGTGTTTGCCGGCCCGCTCGTCCGAAGCTCGTATCACGCCGAAGACGTGTTCGAACACATGATGGCGGGGGGTTAGCCGCAGATTACGCGGATCCGCCGCCCGCAGTGCTATCCTGTTTTCATAAGAACACACCGGCATCGCCCGATGAACGAAGGAGGCGCGATGATTCGACGAGTCTTAGTTTTTTCCGCACTCTTGGCGGTCTCTCTACAGCCGGCCGCAACAAAAGACATCGACAAAGAAATGGAAGAGGAGAGCGAGCATCAGGAGCTCTCTCCAGCGGCCGTCGAGCTGGATGTCTCCGGCGCGTCTCCCCTGATCCAGGCCCTGTATCGGGCGACGCGCGAAACCAAAGAGCAGGCCGCGTTGGCGCGCCTTGCGGAGGCGCAACGCCTCATTGTTCGTGGAACGGACCTCCATGCCGTCGATGCGTCCGGGCGCACGGCGCTCCATTGGACCGCAATGGGCGCCAGCCCGGCGGCCAAGGCCTCGATTCAGAAAGCCTACGCCGACATTGCAGGGCGCCTGATCGACGGCGGAGTCGATGTCCACCGGCGGGATGTCTACAACAACACCGCGTTTGACTATCTGATCTACACGTCCGACTTCGAACTGCAGACGCTGCTCCTTGAAAACGGCGGCGCCGCCGCCGACTTCCTTGATGCCTCAGATGCTCCGTCCTGGAAGACAGCGGATCTGAGGCCCGGACTCATGATCTGGATCCGCCTCACCACGCCGGTATGGAGCGACAAATCCCGGATCGGCGATCCCATCGAGGCCGTCGTCACCTCCCCTGTAGGGGCGGTCTATGACCGCCCACCGGTCCATGACCGCGCGCAGGACTCCGAAATCCTCCTGCCCCCCGGAACGAAACTCAACGGCACGGTCATGTTCGCGAAGAAGGCCCCGAACAAATACAGCCAGGCGCGCCTCGTGCTCGACTTCGCAAATGTGGTCCACCCGGATGGAGGCCGTTCGCCATTGTCGACGCGCGTGCTCGTGGTCGACAACGCCCGCGAGGCTGTCGAGAACAACGAGATCCATGGAATCATTCAGCCCCATACGTCCAAGAAGGCCGGCATCGCGCTGATTGCAGTGGGCATCGCCGACCCGATTCTGGGACTCGGCATTTTCGGCGTCAGGAAGGCCTACGGCGCCAGTCTGCGGCGCGAGATCTTCTATCCTGCAGGAACCGATCTCATGATCCAGATTGTCCGGCCATCCATGCTGAAGGAGAAACAGCCTTGGGATGGTTGGCCCACGCTGGATTCGAACGCCGAGATCGAGCGCATCGTGCAGCATGCGCCTCTTCGCACGGCCGCGTCGAACGGCGTACCGTCGGACCTGACGAACGTCCTGTTCATCGGTTCTCAGAAGGATCTCGAAAGAGCGTTCGCATCCGCCGGCTGGACGACGTCCGATCATCTCGGCGTGAAGACGGCCTTGAAGGAACTGGAAGCGGCCGCCCGCGAGAGCGGATATGATCATGCGCCGCTGTCGCTGCTCACGCTGAACGGGAAGCCGCCCGATCTCGTATTCCAGAAGACGCTCAACACCATCTCCAAGCGCCATCACATACGAATCTGGCGGCAGCCCGGCGTTTTCTATGAAGGATGCGAGACGTGGATTGGCGCAGCGACCCACGACATTGGAGTCGGGACCGCCGGGAAGGGAACGAAGTGGTTCCACCGCATCGACCCTTGGGTGGATCGCGAGCGTGAGAAAGTCCGCAACGATCTCCTGTTCGCAAACGCCGCGAGCGGCTACCTGCTCGTGGATCGCCCGTCGGCGCCCACGCGCACGTCGAATGCTACCGGCGACGAGATCATTACGGATGGGAGAACGCTGGTGGTCAGATTGGATGAGAAATGAGAATTGATTAGTGATTAATGATTAATGCGCTTGGCAAATGGGTAATCCAGGAGGCTTGAGTTCCCATTTGCCAAGCGGCATTAATCATTAATCAATAATCAATTCTCAATTCTCATCCGATGCCCCGCAGGACCGCCTCCTCTATCTCTTGCAGCGCCGCAGGATCGTCAATCGTGGCGGGCGGCTTGTAGTCCTGGCGGTCCACGATCTTCCGGATCGTGCTGCGAAGGATCTTCCCGGACCGGGTCTTCGGCAGCCGGTTCACGACAAGCGCGGTCTTGAATGCCGCCACGGGCCCGATCGTCTCGCGCACCATCGTCACGACTTGCTGAACGATCTCGTCGGCTCTTGAACCGTCGACGCCTGCCTTCAGGACGAGGAACCCCAGCGGCGTTTGTCCTTTGAGCGCGTCGGCGGCGCCCACGACCGCGCATTCGGCGACGTCGGGGTGCGACGCGAGGACTTCTTCGATCGCGCCGGTGGACAGCCGATGCCCGGCGACGTTGATGACGTCATCCGTACGGGTCATCACAAACACGTAGCCGTCTTCGTCGATAAAGCCTGCATCGCCGGTCTTGTAGTATCCAGGGAACTCGGCAAGGTAGGACTCCTGAAATCGCGCATCGGCGTTCCAGAGAGTTTGCAGCGTTCCCGGGGGCAGCGGAAGTTTGCAAACGAGAGACCCGATCGCGTTGGGTTTCACCGGACTTCCTCGTTCGTCCATCACCTCGACCTGCCAGCCGGGAACGGCTTTCGTTGCGGATCCTGGTTTGACCGGGAGTTTGCCAAGCCCGACGCAGTTGGCGGAAATCGGCCAGCCGGTTTCCGTCTGCCACCAGTGATCGATGACGGGTACGCCGAGCAGATTCTCGGCCCAGCGGAGCGTGTCGGGATCGAGACGTTCGCCGGCGAGGAACAGCGTGCGGAACTTCGAGAGATCGTAGCCGCGGACCCTGCCGCCGTTCGGATCTTCGCGCTTGATGGCGCGGAACGCGGTCGGGGCGGTGAACAGGCAAACGACGTTGTGATTCGAGATCACCCGCCAAAACGCGCCGGCATCGGGAGTCCCGACGGGCTTGCCTTCGAACAACACCGTCGTGCAGCCGTGGATGAGCGGGCCATACACGATGTAGGAATGCCCCACCACCCATCCGATGTCCGACGCCGCCCAATACACTTCGCCCGGCTCGACTCCATAGATGTGACGCATCGTCCATTTCAGCGCGACAAGATGTCCGCCGTTGTCGCGGACAATGCCTTTCGGCTGTCCCGTCGTGCCCGAGGTGTACAGGATATAAAGCGGGTCCGTCGATGCGACCGGCGTGCAGCCGTGGGGCGCCGCGCTTGCGAGAAGCTCGTTCCAGTCGAGATCTCTTCCCGGCTTCAGCTCCGCTTTTACCATCGGACGCTGATAGACGACGCATCTCGCGGGTTTGTGTTGCGCAATCTCGATGGCTTTATCGACCAGCGGCTTGTACGCAACCAGCCGGCCGGGCTCGATCCCGCATGAAGCCGTCAGAACGGCTTTCGGCCGCGCGTCATCGATGCGCGCCGCCAATTCCGGCGATGCGAAACCGCCGAAGACTACGGAATGAACGGCGCCGAGGCGCGCCGTCGCGAGCATTGCGATCACGGCTTCGGGGATCATCGGCATGTAGATGATCACGCGATCGCCTTTCGAAACGCCCAGCGAGGCGAGCGCGCCGGCGCATTGCGCAACGCGGCGCTGGAGCTCGCGGTATGTGAGGGATTGGATCGTCTGCGTGACAGGGCTGTCGTAAATCAGCGCGACGCGTTCGCCCCGTCCGTTCGCCACATGCCGATCGACGGCGTTGTAGCAGGTATTGACTTCGCCGCCCGCGAACCATCGATAGAACGGCCGCCGGGAATCGTCGAGGACCTTATCCCACTTCTTATGCCAGTGGATTTCCTCCGCCGCCTCGGTCCAGAAGCCTATCGGGTCCTTGATCGAACGGGAATAGACTTCGTCGTATTGGCTGGGTACGTACATACGGCGCCGCCGCAGATTACCTAGTTGGATCTGCGTAATCTGCGGCTAAGAATTTCTTCGCCCACGCGATGAAATACTTCCAATTCGGACCGTCCGTGTGTCCGCCGTCGTGCTGTCTCCAGGCGAGATGGCCGTCGAGCATGCCGGCGTTCACCGGCGGCATCTTTTCCTTCATGTAGTCGTCGGACGTTCCGAGATCCTTGGCGCCCAGCAGCCGGAACACGGGACCTGCGGCGACGGCGGCCATGTAGCTGCCTTGATGATCCAGCCAGTGGGCGTCGCCGCGTTCAGGTACGCCGTAGCTGATGAACGTGAGGCGCGGAGCGCACAGGGCGATCAGCATGTGCGCGTCAATGGGGAGGTCGCCGGCGTTCATACTGCCGAAGTCCGCTTCAGCCGCGCCGTACTTGAGGAAGGCGCCGGCCATCCAGTGGTACTCGCTCGAACCCGTCAGGTTTTCGACCATCTCTCCCCAGTTTCTGCGGTACAAGCTCGCGCCGCCTTCACCGGAAGAGCCGACGAGAACCATTGCGAATCGCGTGTCCATGGCCATCGTGACCAGCGCGGCTTTTCCGTAGCGCGACACGCCTTCGATCCCGACGCGTTTGGCGTCGACGGATTTATCCGTTTCGAGATAATCGAGACCTCGCGAGGCGCCCCACGCCCATGCGCGCAACGCGCCCCAGTCTTCGGGTTTGCGCGGCTGGCCTTTGTTGACGAGTCCGATAATGCCCTTGGTGAGGCCGTCGCCGCGGTCGGCCTGGATGCTTCCGGGATTGATGGAGGCGTAGCCCCATCCGGCGGCGATCAACTGCTCCGTCGCCGGAGGATCGCCGCCTGCAGCGGCGCCGCGTCCCGCCGGCGCTGCAGCCGGCGCGGCGGACGGCAGGCCTCTTGCGCCGCCGAACATCATCATGACGGGAACGGGCGCCTTTGCGTCGGCCGGCGTCACCAGCGTCATTTGAATATCGACGGTAATGGCCGGGTAGGAGGAATTATCGACATGACCCACGAGTTGCTTGCCGACGACCGCGCGGCCGCCGACCACGCCTTGAGCCGTGTTGACGACTTCCCACGTCACTTTCGGCGCATTGCGGGGAACGCGGCCGAGGATTTCACGCTCGAAATCCTCGACGATCTCCGGACGGCGCTCGTTCCACCACATCTCCGGCGTCGTCACGCGCGTTCCGTTTTTGAGCGTCAGGACGTCGGGAAGGACAGGAAACGGATTCGCTTTCGCCTCGTCGTAATTCGCGGGATTGGGCGCGTTGTTATTGCCGCTCGGCCCCGGGCGGAGCCGGCGGATGCCAAGCTGCTGCATCATGTGTTGGTGGTCTTCCGCCGTGGTCCAGTTGCGGGGCTCTTGAGCGGCCGCCTGGGCCAACAGGAGCAATCCCGCTAAAAACAGGTTCACCGCGCCGGTTGTTGGGTGCATAAGCGCTCCTGGTTTTATCACGATCAAGGCCTTCTCCGGTTGTGAAATGTCAGATGGCTTGTTGTCAAATGTCTAATGTAGTTTACCCAACGACCTAATCATGAAATTGCCGGTTCGATTGGGTCAGTAGGTCAGTTAGCCAACTACAATGGACATTCGACAACAAGCCATCTCACATTTGACAACCGAAGAGGGGCAGGTGAGCGTTAATATCTTTTCCACTAAAAACAGGTTCACCGCGCCGGGAGGATGTCCGGAAAATTGTTGAAATTTGAGTTCTGGCAACGACGGTTCTCCACCCAGAACGTGATAGGTTTCTGGGCAATTTCACTGCGAATGAAAGGAGAACCGTCGTATGAGGAGACC
>Ga0073934_10000400_pt1 | contig 126302 bp, 117 predicted proteins | sample LarsenN4metaG_FD_76834 | JGI IMG/M metagenome (GOLD analysis project Ga0073934, IMG submission 76834) | Hot spring sediment bacterial and archeal communities from British Columbia, Canada, to study Microbial Dark Matter (Phase II) - Larsen... ... | reverse complement strand
TCCGCAGCGTGGTGATCAACATGGAGCACGCCGCATTCGATCAGGGCCTGGCCCAGTCCCTGGCCGAACACCTGGATGCCCCGTGCTACACCCTGAACGAATTGAAAGCGGAGACGCTTTACCGGGCAGTGCGTGACGAGATGGTCAGCTAGATTTCCAGAACGCTCACCAGCCCGGGCCGATTATCCAGACAGGAAGCTCCTTCCGGGGATGCCCAATATGCCTGTACCCGCCTCACGCCTTGCAAACATACCCTCCTCGGCGATCAGCATGATGTCACGGGTCGCCCACCAGTACGGTGCCATCAACCTGGCCTCCGGATATCCCGACTTTGACCCTCCCGAAGAGCTGCTTGCCGCTGCAGAACGAGCACTCTGGAGAGGCTACAACCAGTACGCAGCACCGGCCGGCTCTGCTCGCTTGCGCCGCGCACTGGCTGTAAAACAGTCGCGTCTCATGGGGATCGATATCGATCCCGACGAGCACATCACCATCACCTGCGGCAGCACCGAGGCAGTGGTCGTCTCTCTGGCAGCGCTATGCAATCCGGGTGATAAAATCCTGATATTTTCCCCTTTCTACGAGGTGTATACTGCCGGCGCACTGCTGCTCGACCTGGAAGTAACCTTCGTTCCCCTTCATCCACCACAGTTTGTCTTTGACCCCGGGGAGTTGCGCCGCGCCTTTCAACAAGGGCCGAAAGCCGCACTGCTGTGCAACCCGCATAACCCTAGCGGCAGGGTATTCAGCCGAGACGAGCTGCTGGTCATCGCCAGCCTGGCCCAAGAATTCGACTCCTTCATGATCGTCGATGAGGTGTATGAACACATCGTATTCGATCCCCACCAACATACCTACCTGGCCAGCCTTCCGGGTATGTTCGAACGGACCCTCACCTGTGGATCCCTCTCAAAGACGTATTCCATCACCGGCTGGCGCCTGGGGTATGTGATAGCACCTCCAGAAGTGAGCAGAGAAGTCCTCAAAGTGCACGATTACACCACCTTGTGCGCACCGGCCCCACTCCAGGAAGCGGCCGCGTCGGCCCTGGCCTTTCCAGAGGCATACTACCAGGATCTGCGTGCCGCATACAGCCGGCGGCGCTCGATTTTGCTTAGCTACCTGGAGCGCGCCTGTTTGAGCTACATTCCTCCCCAGGGTACGTATTTCGTCATGGTCGACATCCAGCGCTTTGGCTTTGCCGATGACACCGATTTCTGTCTTTGGATGGCCAAGGAGGTCGGTGTGGCTGCCGTGCCCGGCTCGAGCTTCTTCCCCAACCCGGTGAACAACCTGATCCGGCTGAATTTTGCCAAGCGTGAAGAGACCCTGGTTGAAGCTGGCGAACGTTTACAGGCTCTTAAGACTGCAGCTTCGCAGGTTGCCAGATAGGATGTCTTTTAAGGCAGCCCATCTACCGGCAGGCTTGACAGCCCTGCTGCTGGGCATAATCCTGGGTGGTTGTGCAATCGGTGGGGCCAGCAGGACCGGCGAGCCGCTGGTCACCCCCATCGAGACTCTCGATGCTATTCCCTCGATGAGGACAATTACCTTCCCACCCAGCTCTACACCGCTTCCAGGCGAACACCCCAGTGAGATACCACAGTCAACACCTCAGCTTGAGATTCCTGCGCGAACTGTCTACACCCTGACTGCAGAGTTGGATTACGACCGCCACTATTTGACCGTCGCTGAGCGAGTATCTTATATCAATCCTGCCAGCAATGCTCTGGAGGAGCTGCTCTTCGTGGTGGAACCCTTGCGGTACCCAGGCACCTTCCAACTGAGCAGCCTGGCCTGGTCGGATGGGCAACCCATCACGGATTTCACGTGGGATGAGACGATCCTGCACATCCCGCTAAAGATTCCCCTTTATCCAGGTGATCGAGTCGAACTCTGTCTCAACTATGAACTCAACCTGCCTTCCCCGACCCCCTCACCCTATACCCGTCCGGTTCCCTTTGGCTACACTGCACGACAGGCCAATCTTGTCGACTGGTACCCTTTTATCCCACCTCACAAATCCGGTCAGGGCTGGCTGGTCCATCCGCCAGGCTTCTTCGGTGAACACCTGGTTTATGAGATGTCCGACTTTCGAGTGCACCTGCGATTGGCGGGTGCACAACCCGGCCTGACCATCGCTGCCAGCTCGCCGGCCAGGATGGATGGTGAAGGTTATCATTACCAGGTCGACGCGGCGCGCAACTTCGCCTGGTCGGTGAGCCACGAATACCAGGTAATCAGCCAGACGGTCGGCAGCGTGAGTGTGTGGAGCTATTTTTTTCCCCCTCACGCAACTGCCGGGACCGCAGTGCTCTCCACCACTGCTCAGGCGCTGGCGCTTTATCAAGAGCTTTTCGGACCATACCCCCGTTCATTGCTTTCCGCTGTCGAAGCAGACTTCCTGGATGGCATGGAATATGATGGGCTGTTCTTCTTGAGCAATGGCTTTTACAATATATACCAGGGTACCCCGGCCGAGTACCTGCCCACCATCGCGGCCCACGAGACTGCGCATCAATGGTGGTATGCCCGTGTGGGGAACGACCAGGCAGAGGAACCCTGGCTAGACGAAGCCCTGTCTACCTACGCAGAGCGCTTGTACTTCGAAAACTACTACCCCGATTCCCTGCAATGGTGGTGGAATTACCGGATAAATTACTACGAGCCTCAAGGCTGGTTAGACGGCAACATTTACAGCTACAGCTACACCACAGATGCCTATCGGGCCTACCGGGACGCGGTCTATCTGAATGGTGCCCTTTTCCTGGAGGAGCTTCGCAGCCTGATGGGCGATGATGCGTTTTTCTCTTTTCTCGAGGACTACTCCTCCAGGATGGCCGGCCAGCTGGCCACGGGCGATGATTTCTTCGCCATCTTGCGGGGACATTCCAAGGTAGACCTGGATCCTGTACTCAAAAAGTACTTCAACAATCGATAATCTTTGCCATGCATCCAAATGGTGTATTGATTCTCGTTTATTATGCATTATTGATTATCGTAGTAGTCGTAGGGCAAGGGGATAAGTGGAATATCCGAGAAATAAGAAGCGGCTGGCACAATAGTGGGGGGTGATCCGATCGTATCTCCAAGATGTGGTGGTCTCGCCAGTCGATTTTTCCATAGGTAAATTGTGGAGAAGAGTCAGGAAGGATTTGATTGTCCTGCACGAGGAAATGCCTGAGGCAGATATCGGCTGTAAATGTCTGGGCGCCCAAGATGTGGGGGTTTTGAGGGGCGAGAAAGCAGGGTGCCGTGAATAGTTTTCCCCAGGTTGGGGGTGTTATCCACAGATTTTCACGGGTTTTCCACAGGTCGTGTAACCTCCCGGGGATTCTGGCATCTAACCAATTGTGAAGAATGATACTTATTCCTTTCGGAGGGATGGGCAATGGAAATGGTGATCGATTTTCCGGGGGGTGCGCGAGTAGACGCACACTTCGGGGCATACACGGTAAAGACCGACCAGCCGGTGGCAGGCGGGGGTGAAGGTTCTGCGCCTACGCCATTCGCCACATTCCTGGCCTCCATTGGCACGTGTGCAGGAATCTACGCGCTGGGCTTTTGCCGGCAGCGTGGGCTGCCAACCGAGGGCATGCGCATCATCCAGCGGGTAGCAAACGATCCGCTCAGCGGCATGGTTGGAAGAATCGAGCTCGAAATCCAGGTGCCGCCCGGCTTCCCGGAGAAATACTTGCCATCATTAATTCGTTCGGCTGAACTGTGTGCAGTCAAGAAACATTTCGAGAATCCACCAAAGATCGAGGTGACCACCCACACGCTGGAGGCTGTGGCTTGAGTGCGCCCAAATAAAAACGGGGCTTTCCAACCAATTTGCGTTCGATAGCCCCGTTCAAAGCGGGATGCCGAAGGTGGGAATCGAACCCACACTCCCGAGGGAACACGATTTTGAGTCGTGCGCGTCTGCCTGTTCCGCCACTTCGGCGCGCAGTGCCAATGCGAGTAGCAAGCAAAGTATATCGAAATCTGGGTCCACGGTCAAGATAACCGGTAGTGCTGGGTGAACATAGAAGATGTTGTATTGATACGTCTTAATTGGGTATACGCGGCCGCCACCGCTTACACCATAAAAAATCGATACGGCCGGGTTACTGGCGTGCGAGGGGTTATAATCGCTTAGAAGTTTCCTGTGCCAATATGGCAACGAAACGACCCTGACCGAGCAGAAAATTATGCGCCTGGGCATCATCGGGCTTCCCCAATCTGGCAAGACCACTATTTTTAATGCCCTGACCAGGGGCAACCAACCCACCACCATGAGCGGAGGGCGGTTTGAAGTGCACACTGCCGTGGTCGACGTGCCTGATGAGCGCGTTGACCACCTGTCCACGTTGTACCGACCCGAGAAGACGGTCTACGCCAAGGTAACCTACGCAGATATCGCCGGTTTGGAGGGCAGCGCCAGCCAGGCCAGCCTCTCCGGCGCCTTGCTCAACCAGTTGAACCAGATGGATGGCTTCCTGTTGGTAGTGCGCTGCTTTGAAGAGGCGAGTGTGCCACACCCGGCCGGAAGTATAGACCATCGGCGCGACATCGCCTCTATGGAGGCCGAGTTGGTGATCAACGACCTGATTGCAATAGAGCGCAAATTGGAGCGGCTGGCAGATGAACGCCGGAAAGGCGGCGGGCGAGACAAGGCAGTAATCGAGCGGGAAGTCGAGTTGTTCGAGCGGTTAAACGAGTCCCTTTTAAAAGAGGTCCCGCTGCGCGATCTTGAATATAGCGCAGAGGACGAAAAGATACTCTCCGGCTACGGCTTGCTCACCCGTAAGCCGATGCTCATCCTCTTGAATCTATCCGAGGGGCAAGATCCGCTGGCCGAGAGCTACCCACACCGGCGAACCCAGGTGTTGGCTCTGCAAGGCAAACTGGAAATGGAGCTGGCCCAGCTCTTACCCGAGGAGGCCCAGGATTTCATGTGGGAATACGGAATCGAAGAACTCGGTTTGTCGAAGGTAATCCGGGTCTCGTATGACCTGCTTGGGCTGCAATCCTTCATCACTGTGGGGGAAAACGAAGTGCATGCCTGGACGATCAGGCGGGGGACCACGGCCTATGAAGCTGCTGGTGTAGTCCACACCGACCTGCAGAAGGGCTTCATCCGGGCGGAGGTCATCCCTTGGGACGAGTTATTGGCTCTGGGCAGTCTGGGAGAAGCGCGCGCCAGGGGACGGCTGCGCCTGGATGGCAAGGACTACGTGCTGAAGGATGGGGAGGTCATGCACGTTCGCTTTAACGTGTAGCCTGCTTGATGGAATTCCATCGGGTATAATGGGGGTCGTTTGACGCCAAGGTCCCCTATTACGACAATCGATATCCTTTTATTAGAGAGTTAGTCATGGAGCTTTCGTATACCCAAAAACGCTGGAGTCTTGCAGATCTATACCCCTCTCACGATGGTGCAGAGATGAAGGCGGCCCTCGATGAGCTGGAAACCAGGGTGGCTGCCTTTGAAGGCCATAGAGAACAGTTGTCCACTCAGATACCAGTCAGTCAATTCATGAGAGTCGTCCAGGAATTGGAGGCGATCAATCACCTACTACAGCGAGTTTACGGTTTTGCTGGACTGAAGTTCTACGCCGACACTCAGGATCAGGTCGCCCAGACCTTCCTGGCCCAGGTGGAACAGCTTTACGCCGACCTGCAGAACCGGGTGTTGTTCTTCAGCTTGTGGTGGAAGAATCTGGATGACGAACCTGCCCAGCGCCTGATGGTTGAAGCAGGGGATTATCGCTACTGGCTGGAGGAGATGAGGCATTTCAAGCCGCATACCCTTACCGAGCCAGAGGAAAAGATCATCAACATCAAGAACGTCACCGGGGCGGCGGCGCTGAACACGCTTTACGATTCCATTACCAACCGTTATACCTTCAAGATCGAGGTTGACGGGGACGTGAAGGAGCTCACCCGTGACGAGCTGATGATCTACGTCCGGCAGGCCGACGCCGACCTGCGCGCCCGGGCTTATCGGGCATTGTACGAAGTCTATGGAAAAGAAGCACCTATATTGGGACAAATCTACCAGACCCTGGTGCGAGACTGGCGTAATGAGCAGATCAACCTGCGCCACTTCGCCAATCCCATCGCGGCTCGCAATCTGAGAAATGACATCCCCAACCAGGTTATAGACACCCTGCTGGAAGTGTGCGAACAAAACGCTGCCTTGTTCCAGCGCTTCTTTCGCCTGAAGGCTCGCTGGTTGGGTGTGGACCGGCTGCGTCGCTATGATATCTATGCCCCGGTCACTAAATCCGAGAAGACCTATGCTTACGGTGAGGCGGTGGGGATGGTGCTGGATTCGTTTCATCGGTTCGACACACGCATAGCCAATTTAGCAAGACAAGTGTTTGAAAATGAACACATAGACAGCGAAGTGCGCAAAGGTAAACGCGGAGGCGCTTTTTGCTGGTCGGTGGTTCCCCGGTTAACCCCCTGGGTGCTGGTAAATTATCAAGGCCGCGCAGAAGATGCGGCCGCTCTGGCGCATGAGCTGGGCCACGCCATCCACGCCTCACTAGCAGGCCACCACACCCTTTTCACCTATCATTCGTCCCTGCCCCTGGCAGAGACCGCCTCCACGTTTGGTGAGATGCTGCTGGTGGACCGCCTGCTGGTCGAGGAAAATGATGACCAGGTGCGCCGAGACCTGTTATTCAAGCGGATGGATGATTCCTATGCCACCATTATGCGGCAGGCGTACTTTGCCATCTTTGAACGCCAGGCCCACGAGCAGGTCAAACAAGGCGCTTCTGTAGACGACCTATCTGTTGCCTACCTGGAAAACCTGAACCAACAATTTGGCGATGCCCTTGAGATCAGCGATGAATTCCGTTGGGAGTGGGTCGCCATCCCGCACATCTATGAGACACCGTTCTATGTCTATGCCTATGCCTTTGGTCAACTGCTGGTTCTTGCGCTTTACCAGCAATATAAGGCGGAGGGCGAGCGCTTCAAGCCACGCTATCTTCAGATTCTGTCGGCGGGCGGCTCCGATGCGCCTGCCAGGATCCTGGCCAATGCAGGTATTGATATCTTCCTGCGCGAGTTCTGGCAGGGTGGTTTTGACGTGCTGGAAAGCATGTTAGCGCAGCTAGAAACAATCCCTGTCAGCCGGAGCGAGTGAGGCTCCCAACGGAGGCGGGACTCTTCTGCCTCCGGGTTTTATTCCATCCAGGTCGCAGTCAGATCGGGGGCTTTATTCCAGGTTGGTCTCTTCTTGCTCGAGCACTGGTTCTTCCTGGTCTGGTGGCCGGTCCAGCATCTGCATTTGGGAGGCTACGATGCGGGTGAAATGGCGGGTTTCGCCCTCCTGCTCATAGCGTGAAGTGCGCAGGCGGCCTTCGATGTACACCAGGCTGCCCTTGTGCAGGTATTCCTGGCAGACTTCACCTAACCGCCCCCAGGCTTCGATATTGAACCAGTCTGTTGTCTCTTTGGGTTCCCCCTCGCTACTCCGCCAGCGGCGGTTGACAGCGATATTGAAACTGGTCACTTTCTTTCCGGTGATTGTAAAACGCGTTTCAGGTGCCTTCCCCAGGTTGCCAATTAGCTGGACGCGGTTAAGAGCAGGCATAACATCCCTCCTTGGATGAACAACACGGGACCATTTCCTTATAACGTAAGTTTAGCGCGTGTTTAGTGGATGTCAAGAAAGTCATTCGCCTGGTTGCGCTCCAAGGTTGCGCCCTGCGTCATTCGCTGGTATGCTTAGGTTGCCGGCTGCGATTTGGGATGGGTCCTGGAGATCTGGGTGCGCTGGGCCTCTAATGGCCGGTCAGCCATAACAGACATAATTGGATCAAGAGATGTACCTGGCTATCGAAGGCGTAATCGGAGTTGGCAAGACCACCCTGGCCCGTTTGCTGCAACCACTTTTTCAAGCCAACCTGCTGTTGGAAGTGTTCGAAGAAAATCCCTTCCTCTCGGATTTCTATGCTGACCGGGAACGATATGCCTTCCAGACGCAAATCTTCTTCCTCCTCAGCCGCTACCACCAGCAACACACTGCTGTGCCCCAACTGCTCGGCAAAGGAAATACCCTGATAGCAGACTACACCTTCGAAAAGGATGCACTATTTGCGCGCATCAATCTGCGAGGCGATGAATTGACCATGTATGACCGGGTTCACGCGGCCCTGGCGGAAAAGATCCCCAAGCCAGACTTGATCGTGTACCTGCGTGCCGATACCGATGTCTTGATGCAGCGCATTTCCTTGCGTGATCGTCCCTATGAACGCAACATGCAGCGCGATTACATCCACCAACTCAACCTGGCCTACGAAGAATTTTTTAACGGACCCTGGCGGGCAGGTTATGAAGAATCACCCCCGGTGCTCGCCGTAGACACCAATCATCTGGATTATGTGCGCCTGGCGGAGGACCTGAAGTGGGTGGAAAATCGCATCCGCCAGGCCTTGAAACTCTCACCCTTCCAGGCTGAGTTGCCGCTTATCCTGCCCAAAGAAGATTAGCATGCGCATCAACCGCGGGACTCTGTTGAAGCTTGCTGACGATACGACTTACCAGCGAACCCAATCCGATCGCAATATTTTAGCAGTGTACCTGATTGGGGCATTGTTGGAAGAAGATTACTTGTTAGGGGGTACTGCTGATATCGATTTGGTGATGGTACACGTCGATGAAGCCCCGGAGAAGCGGGAAATTGTACGCCTGAGCGACGCCGTACACCTGGATATCGCCCATCACGCGGAAAAGGACTATCGTAACCCAAGGCGGCTGCGCGATCATCCCTGGATGGGACCGACCATCTCGTATTGTAAAATCCTCTACGATCCTCATCACTTCATGGATTTCATCCGAGCCAGTGTGCGTGGCCAGTTCGACCAGCCAGACCACGTGTTGAGCCGGGCTCGCCAGCAGGTCGAACATGCCCGCAAGATCTGGTTTTCCTTCTCGACCAGTCTTCCTGTGCCAGATCCTGGGGCGCTGGAGGTGTACTTGCGGGCAGTTGAGCATGCTGCCAATGCAATTGCCAGTCTGAACGGGCCTCCGCTCACCGAGCGGCGTTTGCTGCTTAACTATCCTGCACGCGCCGAGGCAGTGGGGCGCCCAGGCCTGTATCCAGGATTATTGGGCTTGCTCGGGGCTGCCAATGCGCGTGCCGATGACCTGCGTGGCTGGCAGAATGGCTGGCAGGAGACCATGGAGGCGCTCCCCAGCGAATTGGCGACCGCCCGGCTGCACCCACATCGGCGCCCCTACTACCGCCAGGCTTTTCGAGCCATCCTGGACAGCGACCAGCCATCGGCAGTCTTGTGGCCTCTACTGCACACCTGGACCTTGGCGGCGAGGCTTTTACCTACCGATGCGCCTCAACTCGAATCCTGGAAGGCAGCCTGCCAGGACCTTGGGCTGTCGGGAGATGCACTTCCCGAACGCATCGCGGCCTTGGACGCCTACCTCGACATGGTGGAGGAAACGATGGAACGCTGGGCCAGCGAGAGCGGCGCATAATGCGCATGATTGGGATTGTCTCTCTGGTTGCGGCGTTAAAGCCTTTGTAAGGAAATTGTAAGCAGCTTGCGGTACATTGCGAAGGGAAGCTGCCGCAGTGGCAGTCTACCCATGTCGTGTTTCTGCCTGAGTGGAGAGGAGGCGAGGCATGCAATGCGGTAACTGCGGGGCTGACTACGTTTTGGGGGAAACATCTTGCCGGAGATGCGGGCGAACGCGGCCCATCCTGGCTCCGATATTCATCGAGATAGAGGCAAGGTTTATCGATCATGAAGGACGCCGCCGCCGTGGAGAGCTAGCCGAGGCGGCCTATCGGCATGAGTTGAACGGGTTAGCTTTTCAGGATGAAACCCTGGGGCGCTGGTGGCTGAATCCGGAGGAACGGGCCTGGTACTGGAGCGATGGCCGGCACCGGCTGCGGCGCGATCCGCTGCCGGTCAGGCATGCTGTGTCCGAGGCAGGCATTAGCAGATTGGACAATCCACAGAAAAAAAGAAAATTCCCCTGCCTGCTGGTATCACTGGCTGCCATGGGGTTTCTGGTGTGTGTGGACGGAGCTATCTTGGGAGGCCTGTACCTGTTACAAGGGACCGCCATCCCCTTGCCAGGCCTGGAAGCCGGCCCTGGTGTGCCCTCGTTGGCGGTGTGATTGACACCCATTCAAACCAGCCTGGCAGCCTCAGACGGGCAGGTGCACTACGATGACCAGGGGGTAGGCCTGCTGGTGCCTCAGGAATCCATGCCTTCCGGCGAGGCTACGCAAATGGTGGCAAGCGAGATCCAGGGGTACCTGAAAGATGAGAACCTGGTAGGTTTCAGGCTGCTATCCCGTGCCTACAGTCTGTCTGCCATGGGAGAACAGGACGGCACCGGGAGGGCCAGGCTGACGTTTCCGGTGGCTTCCCCCACAGCCCGCCTGGCGGTATTGATCGACGGGCAATATGTGGCGATACTGCCAGAAGCGCCTGAAAATGGCCTGTTGTCGGAAGAGGCCTTTATCTCTTCTCCAATCCCTCCCAGATCTGGGAACCTGCTGAGGTGACTCCCCAGGCCACCCAATACTTCATGGTGGAACCGATACGGGAATTTGGCCGGGCGGCAACCTCGGTGAGCCGGGAGGAGAGGGGGCGGCATAGCTCGGGTTGGAGCTGGTTCCCGGGTCGCGTATCGAATTGCTGGCCCCGGCGCAGCAGGCAGGCGCGCCGATTCAATTAAACTGGCGCAGCGCAGATGTCGAAACCTGGTCGACCGCTTCCAAGAACGTATTTGCATTGCTGACTGTATTTCCCATTGAATCCGGCGAGGAGTATCGCGCCGGCTTAACAGTCTTGCTGACGGATGCCGAAGGATCATGGCCGATTACCACGCCAGGGGATTCAATGCCGCCACCCTGGGGAAAGGACGGCGCGTCTGGCTGGTGATCCAACGCGGAATCGACAAGGCAGCCTATAGCCAGAAGACCCACAACGTGTACATCCCATTCGACCGGATCATCAGCCAGACGGACACCGCCGAGGGCAATAACCTGATGCACGAGCTGGCCCACTGGATCCAGGACCAAGAATACAGAATGTCGTCGGCAGCCGTGTCTGGACCAAAAACCTGGTGGGTCGAAAATAACGCCGAGGTTATGACCATGCTGATCGACCCGGCATATTTAAACGTAAACCTGACCTATTTTGTGAAAACCCCGAACAGGGAGGAACGGCTTGGGCTGCAACTCTCACCCTTCGCCTGGGATTCTTAAGAACAGGCCCGTCAGTGCGGACCGGGAAGGGGTATTGAGTCTCGATCGATATATCGAAGGACAAGACAACCTCGAAATTCAATACCAGCGGATATCAGCCTCAATTCGAGGCCAGCGACAGCGGGGTGAAGATCAACACGAAGATCGACAAAGGCGGGGTTTTGCCCTTGCGAATCTGCAACAGCGGAGAGACCACCCTGCAGGGGAAGATGATGGCAGCACCGGGCTATCCGGCTTTCCTGGAGGTCGAGGCCGTGGTGCCGCTGTATTATCGCGTCGACGACAAGCCGCCGGTATTTTGGGCAGGAGACAAGAAGCTGTACATCGCTCCCATACACGGTGAGATGGGCTTCGGGGCCGCCCGGGTGATCGGTATGGCCCCACAGGCAGACGCCACCTTCGTTGGTCGCGTCGGCACGGTGGACCTGACTGGAGACTGGATGATGGGGGATATTACGATCAACGACATGACCAACACGTGTGAAGGCGACATGGACCCGGCCCAGCAGGACATGGATGTCGTCCTGAGCCTGATGGCTGAGTATGGGACGTATATCACACTGACAAGACCGGGGTCAGATGGACCTGGCAGCAAAATGTGCCTTTCGATGAAGGTGCACCGGAAGGATTAAAGCTGACTGCCAGCGCCGAAATGGAGATGGACGGCATCCGTCTTATATATGAGATGGTGATACCCCACCCCGATACCACTTCACTCCTGCCATTTAAGCCTAAACAAGGCTCTCAAGGTCAGTCCGACCGCGGCGCGGGCTATTGGTTGGCGGCTCTACCCATCGCAGGGGTTTGCGCAGGTAGGCTGAAGGGCAGGCGCAACGCCATATTCTTGCTGGTCCTGATTGCCTTCGGGCTTTCACTTTCGACGGGCTGTGATCTGGGATTTGGCATCTATGGTGTGCTTAAAGGCGAATATGCTTTCCCAAAGCTTGCCTACGCGGATGAGAATTTTAATTTCGACAGGGTAGAACCCCAAATCTGGAAATTAACCGAGGGGAAGGGGGTCATGGACTGCGACATCACCATCATGTTTTACGATAAAGACGATATCTCAGAAGAGAATTGCATTGCCCAACTGGAGGTGTATGCCAAGGGGCTGATCGTCAAGGATGGTGCCATCACCGAGAAAGATATCAAGTAATGGGCGGCAGGGCTGCCTGCCGAAAAAGACCGTGGTCGCCGTCTTCTAGACAGCGACCACGGGAACTAGATTGTTTCACGTGAAACATCAGGTTCGATAAAGCATGGATTACCCGAAATCCGGCCAGTTTCGCCTGCGCCGGGTTTCGCTTGTCAGGGGGCGTTTGGCAACGATCTTGATTTTAGCGCTGTTTTCGAGTTGGAAGACAGCCAGGGCCTCCCAGCCTTCTTCGCCCCAGGCGTTCAGCGTGGTTTCCAGATCGGTGTCCTTGGTGCCCAGCCATGTGCCGATGGTCTGCACCCGGTATTCCCAGCGGACGAGATCGGTCATGATTGCTCCTTGTGAACATCCGCCATCCTGGAGAGGGCCACCATGCCGCTCAGCCCACCCAGGTTCATGGTGTCCACCGCGCTGCTGGGGACGATCACCAAGGCCCCGCGTTCCTTGAGGCCTTCGAAGAGCATGTTCATGGCCCGCAGGTGCAGGGCGGTTGGATTATCGACGTAGGCCTGCGAGGCTTCGGCGAAGGAAGCTGCAATCTGCTTCTCAGACTCGCCTAAAATTACGCGCGCCTGGCGTTCTCGCTCAGCCTGGGCCTGGCGACTCATGGCGTCTTCTAGGTCCTGGGGGATCACGACATCCCTGATCTCGACCGACTGTACGGTAATGCCCCAGGGTGTGGTGCGCTCGTCGATGATCTTCTGCAGCTCGTCATCCATCCTGGCGCGGCCCACCAGGATGTCCGCCAGGTTCATCTGCCCGATCACTTCTCGCAGGGCGGTCTGGGCTGCCCAGGCGATGGCCGCCCGGTAATTCTCCACTTCCAGGGAGGCTTTCTCTGCGTCCCAAACCAGCCAGAACAGGACCGCGTCCACGTCGACTGGAACCGTGTCCTTTGTCAGCGTCTTCTCCGCGGAAAATGGGGTGACCATCACCCGATGATCGATCCAGTTGGCGATGGTATCGATGATCGGCACGACCCAGAACAAGCCCGGTCCTGCCAGTCGTTTGAACCGGCCAAAGCGTAGCACCACCGCCTTTTCCCACTGGGGAGCGATCTTAAGCGCCAGCAGCAGGTAGGTGCCGATCAGCCCCATCACAACCCCGTAGGCAACGATGAAGCCATCAGCGATCCTAAAGTTGCTCAAGAAGATCATGCCAGACGCAACCGCAAGGTAGAAAAGGCTTGCCAGGGTGATCGAGACTCCGTTCAGGCGCAGGGCTGGCAGCCAATCGAGCGCCGGAGTCTCTTTTGTAGTCCGTGTTTTAATCATGATCGCCTCGCTCTTTTTTATAGTTTTGTCATTCATCCAGGTTCAACAGAGGCCCATTTTCTTTCCAGTAAAGGATTTGATTCTCCACAACATCTGCTACTTCATCCGGTAGGCAGCCCAGGCGGCTCGCCTCTGCCAGGAAACGCCGCGTCAGACTTTCCAGGCTTTCGCGCCGAAGCCGTTGGACGGTCTCTTCGGAGGGGGTTTCCCAGATGTACGTACCGCGGCCTTGTTGGGTGGAGATCAGGCCACTCTCATCGAGCAGGCGATAGGCACGCGCCACGGTGTTGAAGTTGACCCGCAGCTCGGTCGCCAACTGGCGGACCGTGGGCAACTGGTCTCCTTGCTGCAGTTCACCACTCGCCACCAATTGGCGGATCTGCTCAATAATTTGGGTGTAGATCGGCTGCCCGGAGCGAAAGTCAATCTGGATCTTCATGCCGCGGCCATCCAGGTTGGATTATGGCACCATTGTAGCTTTGTCTCATTGTATAAATGTATTATTGAATTAATTGTATATCAATTTATGTTCCCTGTCAATAGTATCCGGGCGTGTCAAATTCGCTGAACAACAACAGAAATAAACAAATCGTCTTGACATTTGTCAAAGCATGGTATATACTTATATTGAACATATTTTCATTTCTGAAATTATTTTCACTATATTTGCGCATTCCCCATCCTTTTTATTTTCTATGCCTCGTCTGAGCCAGCCCAACGATATGCGATTGCTCGACAAGGTGAGCCGCCTTTATTACGAGCAGGAGTTCAGTGAAGGCGAAATAGCCGGCCGGCTGCACCTGTCTCGATCCAAGGTTTCGCGCCTGCTTAAAAAGGCTCGTGAGCTGGGCGTCGTACAGATCACCGTCGTATCCCCGCCGGGCTTTTACCCGGCCCTGGAATCAGGCCTCGAGAAGCGCTATGGCCTCCAAGAAGCCATCGTGGTCGGAGTTTCCGACCCAGAGTCGTCTGAGGCAGTGGCGCGTGAGCTAGGGGTGGTAGCGGCTCGCCATCTGCAGCAGGTCATCCGGGAAGGGGATGTGATCGGCATCTCCTGGGGCCGGACCCTGAATGCATTGATCGCCAACCTGAACCCGAGCCGGCCAATGAACAATCACGTGGTGCAGATCATCGGCGGGTTGGGTCCACCCACTGCCGAGATACACGCCACCGACCTGTGCCGGCGGATGGCGAGCGCCTTGAATTGTGGACTGACGCTGCTGCCAGCCCCGGGAATCGTAGCCAGCCCACAGGTGAAGCAAGCATTGTTGCTTGACCGCTACATCCAACAGGCGCTGAGCCTGTATTCCAGCATCAACCTGGCTTTCGTCGGCATTGGAGCCCCTACCCCCGACTCGGTGGTGATGCGCGACGGATCGATCATGAACCAGGCCGAGCTGGATGAGCTGCTGGAAAAAGGCGCAGTCGGAGACATCGCACTGCGCTTTTTTGACGCTCAAGGGAGGGCAATCTGTTCCGACCTTGACGAGCGTGTGATCGGCATCACCCTCGAAGAACTGCAGCGCGTCCAGTGCGTGGTTGGGGTGGCTGGCGGGACCGAGAAGACCGCCGTGATCCGCGGCGCCCTGTTGGGCGGTTATGTCAATGCGCTGATCACCGATCAATCGACAGCCATGAACTTGTTGGAATGAACCTTGTGGAGCCTGGCTGTGCATGACGCCCGGGGCAGCAGCCCCACCCCCCTGCAGCCGAACGACCTGGCCAGCCCTAAGCGGTTGGTCGCCCGGGCGCGCTCGGTCGTCGAGTCAGAAGCCAGTGCCGTAGCGGACCTGGCCTGCCAGATTGATGAGCAGCTCGCCAGGGTGGTTCAGCTATTGCTTGAGTGCCGCGGCCATGTCCTGGTCACCGGAGCCGGCACCTCGCGCGCTGTCGCCGAGCGCTTTGCCCACCTACTTTCCTGCTGCGGAACACCGGCTCTCTTCATCCATGCCGCGGATAGCCTGCATGGCGGCGGCGGCGCCATCCGCCAGGAAGATGTGCTCTACATCATCTCCAAGGGAGGGCAGAGCAGCGAGATCAATCAATTCGCTCAAATTGCACGCCGGCGAGGGGCAAGGATCATCGTCCATACCGAGCAGGCAGACTCGCCGCTGGCGCAGATGAGTGATGTCCTGTTGTTCGTGCGAACCCGGGGCGAGGTGGACCCGTATGGGATGATCGCTACGGGGAGCTCGCTGGTGAATTGTGCGGCTTGCGATGCCCTGTGCGTCCTGCTGTTGGAGCTGCGTGGCTACAGCAAGGAAGACTTTAGCGAAACTCATCCTGGTGGGGCGGTCGGGAAGAGGATTGCGGAAAGCGGTGGTCAGTGACAATGCTTAGTATCCCCAGGTAAGGCAGGCGTTGAAGGCAGCGTTGCTCGTCTCACCCCGTACTTATCAGGTCAGGGAGGTACCCGACCCTCAGGCACCACCCGATGGCCTGCTGCTCAAGGTAAGAGCATGCGGTGTATGCGGTTCGGACCTGCGCCGCTGGCAGCAAGGCCCACCCGAGGGCATTCCATGGATCATCGCCGGCCACGAGATCGCCGGCGTGATCGAAGAAGTTGGGGCACAGGTCAAGGGCTTTTTGGTGGGAGAACGGCTGGCTGTGGCGCCGGACGTCCATTGTGGAGAGTGTTATTACTGCCGGCGTGGTCGCTATAACCTGTGCGACAATTTGCGCCTCATCGGCATTTCACCCGGGTATCCGGGAGGATTTGCCGAGAAGATGGCCTTGACGGGTGAAATCCTCCACAATGGGGTCGTACATCGCATGCCAGAAGGGATCAGCTTTTTGGAGGGGGCGCTGGCTGAGCCAGCCAGCTCGGTCCTGGCCACCCATGCCCGCCTGGGGACCGGCCCGGAAGACGTGGTGGTGGTGATGGGAGCCGGGCCCATCGGCTGCCTGCACGTCGCCGTGGGGCGCGCACGCGGCGCCCGGGTGGTCCTTTCCGAACCGGCGGCCCAACGACGATATAAGGCCCTTGATCTCGAGCCGGAACTGGTCGTCGATCCCGTGCACGAAGACCTTGAGGTGCTAGTGCGCCAATTGACCTCCGGGCGTGGGGCGGACATAGTCATCTGCGCCAACCCGGTGGCTGCCAGCCAGTCGCAGGCCGTCGAAATCGTGCGCAAGGGGGGCAAGGTCGCACTGTTCGGGGGAGTGCCGAAATCTGACCCTCTTACCCATCTGGACGCTAACCGTATCCATTACGGGGAAATCGAGGTAGTGGGCGCCTTCTCGTACCATCCGACCTATCACGAGTTGGCCCTGGAGATGATCCGCCGCAGGCTGATCCCCTCTGAGACCTTGATTACCCATACCTTCCCCATCGATGAGATCAACCAGGCCTTTGAAATGGCAGCCAGCGGCAGCGCCTTGAAAGTGATTGTAAGTGAAGAAGCCGACCGGTGACCACTCTGGGCGATAACAGGTTTTATCTGGAGGATGTATGCTGGGTATCGGTAAGGAATTAGAAGAGCGAGAAGAGATGGGCAAGCCCATCCGGGTGGGACTGATCGGCGCAGGCCAGATGGGAACCGATGTGATCGCCCAAACAACTCGCATGAAGGGCATCCGGGTGGTCGTGGCGGCGGATATCGACCTGGCGCGCGCCAGGGATGGCTATCGGATTGGCCAGGTCCAGGCCGAGGTGATCGAGGCTGCCAGCGCAGCCGAGGCGGACGAAGCCGTCGAGTCTGGCAGGAGGGTGGCAACCCGCGATTACCGGGTCGTCACCGACATGCAGACGGTGGACGTGATGCTGGAAGCGACCGGTGTCCCGGAGATCGGGGCGCGGGCTGCGCTGCGTTCTGCCAACCAGGGACAGCACCTGGCGATGATGAACGTGGAGGCCGACATCACAGTTGGCCCGATCCTGAATTGGTATGCTCGTAATAAAGGCGTGGTCTATGCCCTGGCAGCCGGGGATGAGCCGGCGGCCTGCAAGGAGATCTACGACTTCGCCGCTTCCCTGGGATTCACTATCGTCGCTGCAGGCAAGGGCAAGAACAACCCCCTCGACTGGCACGCCAGCCCGGAGGACCCCCAGATCGTCCAGGAGGCCCGGCGGCGCGGCTTGAACCCCAATATGCTGGTTGAGTTCGTAGATGGCAGCAAGACGATGATCGAGATGGCTTCGGTCTCCAATTCCACCGGCCTGGTGCCCGACGTACGCGGCATGCACGGCCCTACCACCTCTCGCGACCGGCTTCACAAGACCTTTGCGCTCAAAATCGACGGCGGCATCTTGGAAAAATGCGGCGTGGTCGATTATGGCGTGGGCCCGGTTGCGCCGGGCGTATTCGTCATCGTTTACACCGACCATCCGCGCCTGCAGGAGGCCATGGTGCTGCGGGACATGGGAGAAGGCCCTTACTATAACCTTTTTCGCCCATACCACCTGTGCAGCATCGAGGTGCCACTCACCTGCGCCCTGCAGGCGCTACGCGGGCAGACAAACATGGCACCGTTGGACCGCCTGGTGTCAGAGGTATTTGCCGTCGCAAAGCGCGATCTTAACCCGGGCGATGTGTTGGACGGCATCGGCGGCACCTGCTTCTATAGTCTCATTGACACCTACGAGACCGCCCAAAGAGAAAGCCTGCTGCCCATCGGCCTGGCAAAGTTTGCCCGGGTGGTGCGCCCGGTCAAGATGGATACCCCGATTACCTACTTGGACGTAGAGCTTCACCAGCCTTCCACGGTGCTTGAGCTGCGCCGCCTGCAGGATGCCTGGATGGAGCAAAGGCTCGCAGCAGACGAGCTGCTCTACCGGTTGGACCACATCGCTTTAGAAGGTGCTTGACCTCACCGGAATTCTGATCACTCGGCCTGATAAGGAGTGAAGAATGGCTGAACGTAAATATTCCAACGGACTCTGGACCTGGGGGAAGCTTGGCGACCGCTTCACGCTGGATGGGTATCGCCAGGGGATTGACACAATCCAGGCAATCGCCATGGCGGCCACGGTGCCCCACTTGAAAGGGATCGAGTTCACCTATCCCGACAACCTGAACGAGAAGAACTGGAAGGAGATCAAGACCGCCCTGGATGACCATGAGTTGACGATTGCCAGTTGCTATAACAACATCTCCAGCCATCCCAGGTGGCAGCGCGGCGCCATGACCGCCAGCGCAGAGCTCAAGAGGCAGGCGATTGCCCAGACCAAGGCCTGCATGGACCTGGTAGCCGAAATTGGCGGCGATCGGATCACCTTCTCGCTGCTGCAAGATGGCTGGGATTATCCCTTCCAGGCGGATTACACCGCTGCCAGAAGGGAGATCATCAGCGGCATCCGGGAGTGCGCCGATCACCGCCCGGGGATCGCCATCGGCCTCGAGTACAAGATGCGCGAGCCGCGTGTCTTCTGCTACCTATCGAACACGCCCATGACCATCCTGCTCATCAAGGAGATCGACCGGCCCAACCTGGGTGTGGTCATTGATGTCGGGCACACTCTGATGGCCCGCGAGACCATGGCCGATGCCATCGCATTGCTGGCAGAGCATAAGCTGCTGCTGCATACCCACCTGAACGACAACTGGCGCACCTGGGATGACGACATGATAGTCGGGTCGGTGCACTTCATGGAGACGTTGGAGCTCATGTACTGGCTGCGTAAGGTGAACTACGACGGCTGGTATGGGTTGGACATCTTTCCCTACCGGGAGGATCCCACCCGGGCGACCAGCGAATCGATCCAATTCATGGAGACATATCACGAAGTGATCGATCGCATTGGATTTGACAGGTTGGGCGAGTTGATCGCTGTCGGCGATCCTAACGAGACACTGCATGTGATACGGCAGGCTGCTTTTCAAGTGAAGATGTAACCCGCAGGTCTGGCGATGTTGCTGCTCGGTCTGGATATCGGCACCACAGGCTGCAAGGCCTCGCTCTTCGAGGACGATGGGCGCCTGCTTGCCTCGGCCTGGCGTGAATATTCGATAGACATGCCACATCCCTCCTGGGCGGAACAAGATGCTGAGCAGGTGTGGCGTCTGGCCCAGGAGGCCATGAGCGAGGTATATCACAAGCTGGGTGGGCACCAGGCCATCCTGGCCCTGAGCCTCTCGGTGCAGGGTGAGGCGGTCATGCCGGTAGATCGCCGGGGGAACGCCCTCCGCCCGGCTATCCTGGGTATGGACACCCGCACCGGCGGGCAAAATCGCTGGCTGGAAGAACGCTTCGGGAACCGGGACCTCTTCCAACGCACCGGTATGCCGATCCACACCATCAATACCTTGCCCAAGCTGCTCTGGTTGAAAGATCACGACCCCGAGACCTGGGAGGCAGCCCACCGTTTCCTGCTTTACGAGGACTTCCTGATTAACAAGCTGGCCGGGCGGGCGGTGATCAGCCGCTGCCTGGCGTCCCGCACGCAGATGTTCGACTTGCACCAGGGCTGCTGGTCAGAGGAGATACTGGAGGCGATTGGATTGGCCCCCGAGCGCCTGGCCCAGGTCTATCCTTCCGGGGTGGCGGTCGGCGCCATGGCGCCGGTTCTGGTGGAGCAATTAGGCTTCCCGAATGCACCCCTGATCGTGACCGGGGGTCACGATCAGGCATGCGGATCGCTCGGGGTGGGCCTGACGCGCCCCGGCCTTTCGATGGTCTCTACCGGCACGGCAGAGGTGGTGGAAGTTGCCCTTGATTCCCCCGTCCTGACCCAGGCCCTGGCGGAGGGCAATATCTCGGTCTATAACCATGTGGTTCCCGGGCTTTTCCTGGCGATGACCCTGAATCACAGCGGCGGGCTAATCCTGCGCTGGTTCCGCGATACGTTCTGCCCGTTGGAGGTAGCTGCGGCTCACTCCAGTGGGGCCGATCCCTACGACCTGATTTATCGAGACCTCACTCCAGGCCCCTCGCCCGTGTTGCTCTTGCCCCATTTCTCCGGCAGCGGCACACCGCACTTCGATACCCTTTCGAAAGGTGCGCTGGTAGGATTGACGTTCGGGACCACCAAGGCCGACATTGCCAAGGCTATCCTGGAGGGATTGACCTTTGAGTTGCGCTACAACCTGGAGACGCTGAACCAGGGGCAGGTGCTGGTCGAGGAGCTGCGGGCGATCGGCGGCGGGGCGCGCTCGAAGCTGTGGCTGCAGCTCAAGGCCGATATTACTGGCCTGCGAGTGTTGGCGCCCAGGATCACCGAGGCGGCCTCCTGGGGGGCAGCCGCATTGGCTGGCGCGGGCGCGGGCATCTTCAAAAACGCCGCCCAGGCAGTGGAGGAAGCTCTCCGATTTGAGCAGGTCTACGAGCCCCGTCCGGAACAGCAAGCGGTCTATCAGAAGCGCTACGAGCTCTATCGCCAACTATACCCGGCGCTGGCTGAACTTCATCACCGCATGGAGATGAATACGCCGTGAACGGGCCAGACGACGCGTACCTGTATGTGTTGGGGCAGGGAATTCCGCAGAGCCAGGACAACCCACGCGTGCTCCAACTGGCAGCCTCCAAGCGCGCCCGCCTGCGCAGTTGGATGGCCCAGGCAGGTTTCGATGGAGTGGTCATCTCCAGGAGGGACGATTTTGCCTGGCTGACCGGCGGCGGCGACAACCGGGTGCTGAACAACAGCGAGGTTGGCGTCGGCCACCTGGTGGTTACCGCCCAGAGGCACTACCTGGTGTCCCATAGCATGGATGCCTCCCGCCTGCTGGAAGAGCAGGCGCCTGGCCAGGGCTACGAGCCGGTGGAGCTGCGCTGGTTCCAGGGCGACCCCCGGCTGGAGGCGTTGAAGCTGGCCGGCAGGCGGGCCGCAGCCGATACCTGCCTGCAAGGTACAACACAGGTCTCCGAAGAGCTGGCTCTATTGCACCATCCATTGGAAGAGCTGGAGATTGACCGTTTGCGCTGGCTGGCGCGCAAGACGGGCAACCTCCTAGAGCAAATCGCCCGGCATGTGCAGCCGGGCATGACCGAGGCGCACATCGCCCGGCAGATGCAGATGGCCTTAACACAGGCTTCGATCGATCTGGATGTCTTGATCGTAGGCAGCGACGAGCGCATATTCAAATTTCGCCACCCGCTGCCAACTGAAAAACACGTGGAGAAATACGTGTTGCTGCACCCGGCAGCCCGCCGCTGGGGGTTGCACGCCAATGTCAGCCGCAGCCTGCATTTTGGCCGACCCGATGATCCGATACGCAGGGCATATCGGGCGGCAGCTTCGATCGAAGGGCGCGTCCTGGCCTTGCTCAAGCCCGGGCTGGGGTTCGCCGAAATCCTGGAGCACCAGAAAGCCTGGTACGGTGAGCTTGGCTATCCGGATGAATGGCAGGGGCACTTCCAGGGAGGCCCCACAGCCTATCGGGTGGTGGAAGCGGGTCGCTGCCTGGGTGAAACGCGGGTTTTAATAAACCAAGCCTTTGATTGGTTTATCACCGTGACGGGGGCCAAGGTAGAGGAGTTATCTCTGCTCACAGCAAAAGGAGTAGAGCTGGCTTCCCTGGGCGATACATGGCCTGTGATGGCGGTGGAAATCCCGCAGGGCCAGGTGTTGGTGCCGGACCTGATGGTGGTCTGAGAGGAGACAGGCGTTGTAATATGTTATTGACATATGACAATGCAGATGCTAAAATGGCAACACCGATCCGCCTTGATGATCAAGCCCGTACCCGGGTGGGAGTGGGGTGCTGGTTGTTGTCTAACGCTACATTCAATATACAGGATTCTGGGGGTGGCCACGCGCAAATGGGCAATGGTTTCGGTTTCACCCGAAAGGAGGTGTATTTGCGGCGGGAAAGACAAGCTCGATACTCATCCTGGTTCCAATCTTACATATCCAAGATCCATATTCAAAATCTAATTTAGATCGGAGAAGAAGACATGAAAAGACTGTTCGTATTCCTGAGCCTTGTCACCATTGCGATGCTGGTCCTGGCGGCTTGTGCTCCAGCCACCCCGCAAGTGATCGAGAAGACGGTGGAGGTGGAGAAGGAAGTCATCAAGACCGTAGAAGTCGAGAAGGAAGTAGAGGTGGTCAAGACCGTGGAGGTAGAGGCACCCGGCACGATCACCATTGGCTATGGGGCTCCCGAGCTCAGCGGTGGGCAGGGCGTGATCATGAATGGCATGGTCACCGGCGGCCAGATCAAAAACTGGGCCATGGTGACCACCAATGCCAACTTTGATGCCTCTGCCCAAGCTAACCAAATCGACTACTTCATCTCCCTGGGGGTGAACGCCATCGTGGTGGTGCCTGTAGACAGCCAGGCCATCTGCGCTTCAGCCAAGAAGGCCATGGACAACGGCATCCCGTTCTTTACCATCGACCGCGCCCCAATTGGCTGTGAGATCAACATGACCGTCCAGTCGGACAACTACCTGGCCGGCAAGCAGGCGGGGGAGGAGATGGTCAAGCTGCTGACGGAGAAGTATGGGGAGCCGAAGGGCGTTGTGTTGGAGCTGCAGGGTGACCTGGGGCAGAACGTGGCCCAACTGCGCGGAGCAGGCTTCAACGACGTGTTGAAGGAATATCCCAACATCACGGTGATATCCAAGCCGACCGAGTGGAAGGCGGAGAAGTTCTCGCAGGCCACGCTGGACGTAGTGGCCTCCGAGCCGGTGGATGGCATCTACATGCACTCCGACTGCGTGGGCACCAAAGTGGTGCTGGCGGCCTTGGAGCAGCTCGGCAAGAAGTTCAAGCGGGGAGAAGAAGGTCACATCTTCCTGACCGGTGTCGATGCCTGCCCGGATGCCTTGCAGGCTATTCGCGAAGGATACTCGGATGAGGCTTCCAGCCAGCCGCTGCCTGACTTCGGCGTGGTCATTGCCGATTACATAGAGATGATCTTCAACGGGCAGGAGATCGTCGAGGGCGAGGTGATCAAAGAGGGCGCACCCTGGTCTCCGGCCAGCATCGTAAAGTCTGATACAGGCTTTATGCTCAACCTGGCAACCACTACAGTGACCCCTGAAAACGTCGACGACCCGGCCTTGTGGGGCAACCAGGCCCAATAAAGGGCTACTCTCGATCCTGGAAGGACAGGGCTGCGGCCGGATAGCCGCAGCCCATCTCCGGGCCGCTCATATCAACCTTGTCACTTGGGCGTGAAACGGGGTAAGACTTATGAGAAGAATCAATTTGGGTGGCTTCTTCCTGTTTCTGGTAGACAACCTGATCTGGGTGCTGGTGATCATAGCGCTGGTGACGTTCTCGGCGCTGTCGAAGAGCTTCTTCACGCCGTTCAACCTGGTGAACATCCTGTACCGGGTGGCGGCCTTGGGGTTGTTGGTGATTGGGCAGGCGTTCACCCTGATCACGGCGAACTTCGACCTGTCGTCGGAGTCGACGATGGGGCTGACGGCGATGGTGGCTGCGCTGATGCTGGCATCGACTAAGAACGGGGGCCTTGGCTGGGAGACGCATCCGCTGTTGGCAATCCTGGTGATGCTGCTGGTGGGGGTGGCGATTGGCTGGGTCAACGGGACGCTGATCACCAAGTTCAAGATGAACAACTTCATCGTGACGGTGGCGATGTTGATGATTTTGCGGGGGGCGATCTATGCCATCTCACCGGGGAAGAGTGCCAGTTTCCTGCCGGCGTCCTTCGACTGGCTGGGCGGGGGCTCGCTGTTCAAGGTGATGCAGCCCAACGGGAAGCCTTTGGCGATACCGACCTCGGCGGTGTTCCTGATCGTGGCCTTCCTGGTGGCGTTCATCGTGACGCGCTACCGGCGCTTTGGGCGGGACATGTACGCCATTGGGTCCAACCGGGCGGCGGCGGAATCGGCGGGGATCAATTCGGCCAAGGTCATCATGCTGGTGTACATGATCAGCGGATTTTGTGCGGCGCTTGCGGGGTTGTTAGAGGCGGGGAGGATGGACAGCGCCACCCCGCGGACAGGAGCGGGTCTGATCTTTCCGGTGACGGCTGCGGCGGTGGTGGGAGGGATCAGCCTGTTTGGGGGGCGGGGGAACATGATCGGGGCCTTTGGTGGGGTGCTGCTATGGGCGATCCTGGACACGGGGCTGAACATCATGAAGGTGTCGCCGTTCTGGATCGAGGTAGGCCGTGGGGCGCTGCTGTTGTTCGCCATGCTGTTGGACGCCCTCAAGGTGGAATATCTGCGCCGGGTCTCGGTTCAAAAGGCGTTGGCTGGGAATCCGATTGGGCTGAAAGACCAGGCGTACTGAGCGGCTGACTGGCTAGAAGGGCACACGGGAAGAGTGGAGCATGGAAGCAGAAGCGAAGAAGATCCTGCTGGAGATGAAGGCCATACACAAGGCCTTTCCTGGCGTGCAGGCGCTGAGCGATGTCGACTTTACGGTGTGGGAAGGCGAGATACATGGTCTGGTGGGGAAGAATGGGGCTGGCAAGTCGACCCTGATGGCGATCCTGATGGGGTTACAGGGGGTGGATTCGGGTACGATCACCATCGACGGGACGCGGTTCAGCGAGATGACGCCATCGGAGGCGCTGGCGGCAGGGGTGGCGTACGTGCCGCAGCGCATCAACATGATGAGCGCCCTGACGGTGGCGGAGAACATCCTGGCGGGGGATCTGCCGGTCAACCGGATGGGTTTCGTGAACTGGCGGGAGGTGTACCGGGAGGCGGAGGAACGCCTTGACAAGCTGGGGCTGAAGCTGGACGTGCGCCAGAAGGTGGAGGGATTGGGAGTGGCGGAGCAGGCCATGCTGGCGATAGCCAAGGCGTTGTTCAGCAACGCCAAGCTGATCATCCTGGACGAGCCGACGGCGGCCCTGCCGCGGCCGGAGATCGACCGGTTGTTTGGGTTCGTGAGATCGCTCAAAGACCGGGGAGTAGCATTTATTTACATATCGCATCATCTGGAAGAGGTGTTTGAGATCTGCGACCGGGTGACGGTATTGCGCAATGGCTATCTGGTGGAGACGCGGGAGGTGAAGGAGCTGGACACGGCCGGGCTGATCCGGCTGATGGTGGGGGAAGATGTCAAGGAGTTCGAACGAGAGCGCGCCCCACTGGCCCAGGAGGAGCCGGTGATGGTGGTCAAGGGGCTGACCCGGCGGGGGCATTACGAGGGGATCGATTTCACGGTGTGCAGGGGGGAGGTGGTGGCGCTTTCGGGGCTGGAGGGCAGCGGGGCGTCGGCGCTGGGGAAAGGGCTGTATGGGTTGGAGCGGCGCGGGCAGGGGCAGGTGCTGGTCAACGGGGAGGTCCTTACGGCGCGCAGCCCGGAGGAGGCGCTCAAGCAGGGGGTGGCCTATTTGCCGCAGGACCGCTACCTGTATGGGCTGGTGGGGGCGCGGCCGGTGCGGGAGAACATCACCTACCCGATACTGGGGCGGCTGGTGCGGGCGCTGGGGCTGATCCAGGCGGAGCGGGAGCGAGCCATTGTGGAGCGGTATATCCGGGAATTGGGCATCATCACGCCCTCGCCGGAGCAGGCGGTCAATCTACTCAGCGGGGGCAACCAGCAGAAGGTGGTGTTCGCCAAGCTGGCGGCCACCCAGCCGGCGGTGCTGGTGCTGCACGAGCCTACCCAGGGCATCGATGTGCATGCCAAGCTGGACATCTATCGCATCGTCAGCGAGCTGAGCGCGCAGGGGGTGGCGATACTGATCGTCTCCAGCGAGGTGCGCGAGTTGCTGGGGGTGTGTGACCGGATACTGGTGATGTACAACGGCACCATCACCCGGGAGTTCAGGGTCGGGGAGCCGGAAGCAAACCCGGCCGAGATATTGCTGGCCATCGAAGGAGGCAACAATCATGTCCGCCAGTAGGGTATTTCAGTTCGTGCTGGACCGGCTGATCTGGTTCATCCTGCTGCTGGTGATCCTGTTCTTCACCTTCCGGGTGGGGGGCTTCCTTTCCGGACCCAACCTGATCAACATCCTGCTCCACGCCAGCGTATTAGGAATGTTGACCATCGGCCAGACCATCTGCCTGCTCTCCGGCAACTTCGATCTCTCAGCGGAAGGCAATCTCTCCCTGTTGACCGTGCTGGCAACCTGGCTGATGTTGCCCTACCGCGAGATGACCCTGGCTCAGGCGGGTGGCATCGGGTGGGAAGTTCATCCCTTCATCGTGATCCCGATCATGCTGGTGCTCGGTACTTTTATTGGGTACATCAACGGGTTTCTCATCACACGGCTGAAGATGAACAACTTCATCGTCACCCTGGCGATGCAGTTAGTCCTGCGGGGCATCGCCTTCGTGATCAGCCTGGGAGCGATCATGCCGGGTACGCCCCGTGCGTTCAATTGGCTGGGTGGGGGCCGCATTGGACCCATCCCGGTGTCGGTGATCTTCACCCTGTTGGTGTTTATCCTGTTTGCTTATATCCTGCGCAACACGCGTTTCGGGCGCGAGCTGTATGCGGTGGGCGGCAACCGCGAGGCGGCGCGCGCCTCGGGTTTCAACCCGGAACGGCTAATCACAATGGCCTACACGATAGGCGGCTTCATGGCAGCCATAGCAAGCTGGATGCTCCTGGGCCGACTGGAAGTATCGGTGCCCAATCTGGGGGTCGGCATGACGCTTGAGACGGTGGCGGCTTCGGTGATTGGTGGGGTTGCCCTTGCCGGTGGGGCGGGTACCATTTGGGGGGCATTCTCGGGAGTGCTCTTGCTCTCCATTATCGACAACGGCTTGAACCTGATGGCCGTGGACCCCTTCTGGGTCAACGGCATCCGCGGCCTGATCATCCTGATCGCCTTGCTGATCGAGGCCCAGAAGGTGCGCTTCAGACCGCAGGTCGGTCGGGCGGCGGCAAGGACCGAAGCGGGGGTATCCTATCAGGCAGTGCAGAAATAGGGACTCTCCTCCCAGGCAGGTTCGTGAAGAAGAAGATTATTTGCGTCTCCCCTAATACCAATATCGAACGCACCTGGGTGGTGCCTGGGCTGCACTTGGGGGGCGTATTCCATGTCCAGCAAGAGGTGCTCCTGGCCAGCGGAAAGGGGATTAATGTAGCCCGCGGTGTGCACTTGCTGGGACAGACCGCGATGTGCATGGGATTTATCGCCGGTCATATCGGCCGGTTAATAGACGATCTCGCCCAGCGTGAAGGCCTGGAATGCGATTGGACTTGGGTGCAAGGGGAATCGCGTGAGGCGTTCGCTCTGGTGGACCCCCAGGCGGGGGGTGGCGACGCCACCCTGATCAGCGGGCAAGGGCCGCAGATTACCGCGGCCGACTGGCAGCGCCTGGCATCTACCGTGCTCGAGCAGTCCAGATGGGCTGACCTGGTCTGCTTCTCGGGCAGCTTCCCACCCGGGTCACCATTGGAGGCATTTACTCAACTCATCCTCCGGTTGAGGGATACAGGCAAGACGGTATGGATAGACTGCTCCCGAGACGTACTGCAGGCTGCCCTGGAAGGCAGGCCGAACGGGATCAAGATAAACTCTCATGAAGCTGGCGATCTGGTCGGCTTCACGGTAAGTAATCTAGAGACCGCTGTCCGGGTGGCTACTCGCCTGCGAGAGCAAGGCATAGAACAGGTTGTACTGACGATGGGGGTACAGGGAGCTATCATGGTAGACGGCGCATCTGCCTGGAGGGTGAGCGCCGCCGAGCTACCGGGCGTGCTGTCCACGGTTGGCAGCGGCGACGCCTTCCTGGCGGGCCTGCTGGTTGGCCTGTCGAAGGGCGAGGATCTGCCCGCTGCCCTGCGATCGGCTGCTGCTGCCGGAGGGGCTAATGTGCTCACCCTGGGGGGCGGCAACTTCACTCCTCAGGACTTTGAGCAGGCATATCGAAGCGTCCACCTCCGACGGATCGATGGATCACCTGCTTATGAATAGGCTCATGGGGATCTGGGAGCGATTCCCACCTCACCGTTTGCTGGTCGAAGTTTCTTTGTGGTCGGCAGATTTCTCGCGCCTGGGCGAGGAGATCGCCCGCATGGACCCCTTCGCCGACCTGTACCACGTCGATGCGTCGGATGGGCATCTTGTCCCTGGACTGCTGTTCTTCCCTGACCTGATAGCGGCGCTCCGCCCGTTGACCACGAAGCCATTCCACGTGCACCTGATGGTCGGCCAGCCGATCGCGTACATCAGCGAGTTTGTGCAGGCAGGAGCTGACCTGTTGACAATACAGGTGGAAAATGGCCCGCTCGTCCCGGCTGCCTTGGAGCAGGCTTGTTCCCTGGGTGTTGTGCCTGGACTGGCCTTGGGGCTCGATTCACCTGTCGAGGTCTTGCCGCCCTACCTCGATAGGGTTGGCATGCTCTTGCTGATGGGTACCCCGTTGGGGGTGAAGGGTGTGGAACCTTCCGGCCTGGTCTATGAACGCGTGAGGCAGGTTCGAAGGCTTGTTGATCAAGAGGGTTATCGAGAGCGGGTCAAGATCGGGGCCGATGGCGGCATTCGCCAGCATAGCGTGCCCCAATTGAGGGCCGCCGGAGCCGACCTGGTGGTAGCAGGATCTCTGGCCTTTAAAAGCCCGCGTCCGGCAGAGACCTTTAATTGGCTGTGGTCTTTGCCGCCCTACGATCCCCAGAGAACGGAGTAAGTGCTGGTGTGGATTGCGATGGCAGGACTGCCCGGCAGCGGCAAGAGCACCCTGGCAAGAGGCCTGGCCCAGGAGCTGGCGGGTGTCTTGTTAGACAAGGATGTGATCAGGTCGGCGCTCTTCCCTCCCCAGGCGATCGAATATTCCTCTCACCAGGATGATTTCGTGGTCGAGATCATGTTCCAGGTGGCGGCTTATCTGGTTGAGAAGGAACCCCAGCGCCCAATTATCCTGGATGGTCGCCCTTTCATCCGCCGGTACCAGGTGGAGCGCCTGCTCCAGGCAGCCCATGGGGCCGGAACTTCCTTGAAGATCCTGGAGTGCGTGTGCCGTGCTGAGACAGCCCGCAGGCGGTTGGACCGGACCAGCCAGGGAGCTTCCCATCTCGCGCAAAACCGTGACCTCGATCTCTACCTAGCTATGAAGAAGCAGGCCGAGCCCATCCAGGTGCCCCACCTGGTGGTTGACACCGACCAGGAGCTGCAGGTGTGTCTCAAAGCCTGCCTGGAGTATTTGAAAATGGAAGAACTGCGGCAGGGTTGATGGAAACAATGGAGGGGACAAAACGCACAATCAGCTTGGGCAAGCTCAGAGGCCTCTCCCAGTGTGCAGACCGGAAGGGCATCTTCTGTATCCTGGCGTTGGACCATCGGAGGGTGATCCAGGAAGCCTTTCAGGCGGGGGCCGAACCGGGCGGGTTGCATGCCGCCGGTGTGCGTTTCAAGCGGCAGGTGGTTTCTGCTCTCCTTCCCGCGCTGACGGCAGTGCTGCTGGACCCATCCTACGGAGTCGGCCCGCTAGTGGCAGAGGGCACCCTGCCGGGTAACGTGGGGTTGATCGCCTCTGTCGAAAAGAGCGGCTATGATGGCCCTTCCGAGGCGCGCCTCAGCCGCCTGGCCGAGCAGTGGGATGTAGCCAAGGCCAAGCGCTCGGGGGCATCAGCGGTCAAGCTGCTGGTCTATTACCATCCGGATTCCCGGACAGCCCTGGCGACACGCGACCTGGTGCAGCGTGTGGCAGAGGATTGCCGGCGCTACGATATCCCGCTCTTCCTGGAGCCTATGAGCTACGCTCTGGGTCCGCCCGGCACCAGACAATCCTCTCAAGGACGTCGCCGGCTGGTCGTCCAGTCCACCCGTGATCTCTCACCCCTGGGAGCGGACATCTTGAAGGCGGAGTTCCCCGTAGATATCGAACAGGACCCCAACGAGAATGACTGGAAGGAGGCCTGCCTGGAGCTGAGCAGTGCCTCTGCTATCCCCTGGGTGCTGCTTTCTGCCGCGACGGATTACCCAACCTTCCTGCGCCAGGCCCGTGTCGCCTGCCAGGCAGGGGCGAGTGGGATCCTGGCCGGGCGCTCAATCTGGAAGGAAGCGCTTGGCTTGCCGGCTGAAGAGCGAGAGGCTTTCCTGGGCGGCGAGGCGCTGGAGCGGATGTGGCAGCTACGCCGGGTCTGCCAGTCGTTTGCCCGCCCGTTTACGGAAGGGATTGAGCGTGGCTCACTGGCGGAGGGCTGGGAGGAGTCATATCCGGGTTTCTGACCGGCAACCCGGGCTGCATGCGCGGTAGGTGGCGGTAGGGCGGGTTTAACTGGCTTCGAAGGGGGATTTCTTGCCCTCGAAGGGATTGCGGAAGTTGTAGATCGGCAGGTCTGGGATGTGGACTTGCTCGGGTTGACTCAACACCCAACGCACGGCCTGGGCTATCACCTGGGATGGGACCATCCTCTCCAAAGTTTGGGGAGTCAGGCTGGCTCCCACCTCTCGCCACCAGGGGGTATCGGTGGCGGCGGGGGAGATCAGGTGGACGTGTATATTGTAACGGGTCAATTCCTCTCTCAGCGCCGCGGTCAATCCTTCCAGTCCCCACTTGGCGGCGCAGTAGGCGGTGCGGTTGTCCTCGCCCACCTTGCCAGCCAGCGAGCCGATGTTCACGATCCGCCCGCCGCCATTCTTCTTCATGGCCGGGACGACTGCCCGGATGCACAGGAAAGGGCCTTTCAGGGTCGTGTCGATCGTCTGGTCCCAGAAGTCTTCTGTAGTGTCTTCAATGCTGGCCGGCGGGCCCCAGAAGGCGCAGTTGACCAGGATATCGATCCTGCCATGGCGCGCCAGGGTGGCCTGCACCATTCGTTCCACCTGTTCTGCAGAGCGGATGTCCGTGGGGTAGATCGTCGCCTCGCCCCCGGCGGTATTGATCTGGTCGGCAACTTCCTTCAGCCGGTTTGATGCACGCGCCACCAGGCACAGGCGCACCCCCGCCTCAGCCAGGGCGTGGGCGATGTGGCTGCCCATGCCCCTGCTGGCTCCGGTAACGATGGCGACCTTGCCTCTCAGTTCCATGGTGTTTCCTCCTGCTAGCCTTCGATCTACTGGGCTATCATGGATGATTGATCTCGGCTAAAAGTTCCTTGCCAAGCTCTTCATCGATGAAAAGGTCGGTGACCAGGGTGGCGCACAGCGCTCCGATCACGGCCCTGGCTTTCTCGACCCCTCCGGCAACCGCGATCAAGGTCCTGGCCTTGCGCAAGCTCTCCGGGCTAATCCCAACCAGCCTTTCGTTGAGCGGGCTGAAGAGCATCTCGCCACGAATGTTGAAGTAGCGGGCGCAAATATCTCCCACGGCGCCGTCTTCAAGGAAACATCGAACGTTCTCCTCGCCGATATAGAGGATCTGCCCGGGAGTAGGGGGAAGCGACCCGATGCCCACGCAGGCGATGTTCAACCGCTCCCAACGCTCAGCCACATCGCGCGCCACCTCGTCGCTCAGCAGGGCGTCTCGCAGTTCCCGGGAGCCCACCAGCATGGGGGCCAGCAGGAAATACGGCTGGCCGCCAAAGGCCTTGGCCACCTGCAGGACGATCTGGTTCATCTGTGTGTAAGACCCGGTATAGCTGCTCTCCCCGAGCAGCGGCACAACCTGGATCTTGCGCGGCCGGGAAGGAGCCAGCAGGTCCACCACCTCCATGATGGTGCGCCCCCAGCCGAAGCCGATCAGGTCGCCGTCCTGGAGCCTGCTTTCCAGATAGCGGGCAACTGCGCCTCCTAAGGCCCGGCGGGTGAGGGCTGGGCTGGTAGAGCTCCTCACCACGGTAACCTTGCGGACGCCGGTCTTATCCTTCAAAGCCAGGGCCAGGTCCTCACACTCGTCCTGGGGGTCGATGATCTCGATCCGCACGATGTTTTGTTCACGGGCTTTTTTCAGGTGCAGGGCGATCAAAGAACGGGAAACACCCAACTGGTCGGCGATTTCTTGTTGGGAGAGGTTGTCTTCGTAGTAAAGTCGGGCAATCTGCACCAGGGTGGCTATTTGCACACTATCCAGGTTCATAGAGGCCTCCGGGCGTCTTCAACGAATTGAGAACATTCCGGCAGGATATCCGTCAGGGCAAAGAAGTTGGCGGCTGAGCCATACAACGCCGAGTTGGAAAAAGTTTCACCCAGGATGCGCAGGTCTCGACGGGCTTCGACGGTCTCCAGGAAATCGCGGGTGCGGCGATTGATGCGTTCCAGCAAGTTGGCGCTGGCGCGCATCACGCCGCCACCCAGGATGATCAGCTCCAGGTCAAGGATGTTCACCAGGCCTGCCAGGCCGATGGATACCATACGGATCACCCGGTCGATAATCTCGCCGGCCGCGGGGTCACCCAGGGCTTCAGCCTGGAAGACCATCTCTGTGGTGACCGGCCTGCCACCTGCGAGTTGGGAAAGAACAGGGCTGCGGTTCTCGTCGAGAGCGGCCTGCCCGGCGCGAGCGATGGCTGGTCCAGCCACAAAAGTCTCCAGGCAGCCGCGGCGACCACAACCGCAGGGGTAGCCGTTGATCTCGTCGATGGTGTTGTGGCCAAAGTTGCCGGCAAATCCATGCGAGCCGCCGAACAAGCGCTTATTCAGGAAGAGGTAGGCGCCAAAACCGGTGCCGAGTGTTACCCAGGCAAAGTGCTTCAGGTTCCTGGCGGCCCCCCAGACCGCTTCGGCGAGCGCGGCCATGCGCACATCGGTGGCCGAGTAGACCGGCAGGCTAAATCGCCGCTGGACCATCTCCCCAAACGGCATGTTACGCCAGTGCAGGTTGGGCACCAGTACGGCCTCTCCGGTCAAGGGATCGATGTTGCCACAGACGCTGAGGCCGATACCGCACAGTCTGCCGGGAAGGCTGTGGGCCTGCTCCACCAGGGGCGCCACCAGCTCGATCAGCGCCTCAGGATCGGCGATGCCCCTTTCATCGAATGGCACCAGGTGATTTTGGGCCTCGCCCAGCAGGCTTCCCCGGGCATTGATGATCCCCAGGGCAACCTTGCTGCCGCCGATATCCACGGCCACGACCAGGTTGCTCTCGAGCGGATCCATCTTCTATCGCCTTGGGTTGGGTATCAATACGGGTTTGCCATTTTCTTCTACAACGATCTGGGCAAAGCCGCGCTCCACAATTGGGGCGTAGTCGTGCCCGGCGGAGAGGTGATAGGAAGCCATGAAATATAAGACCTGCAGCCCGCAATTGACCACTCGATGTGCCCACATTGGCGGAATGTGGGTAATCGTACCAGGTTTCCAGGCTTGGGCCTGGAAATCCCCCCGACGGGTTTCCATCAATAAATACCCCTCCCCCTGCAGGCAAAAATAGATTTCCGGCTGATCTCCTCGCTCGTGGAAATGGCCCTTGGTCATGTGGTACTCGGCCCCAATTTTACCGGGGAAAATGCGGGTGAAACCCAAAGCCATGTCGGAGCGGCTGGTGAGGAAGGGGTAATAGCGAATCTCGTAGATCAGGCGATCTTCGCTCGACAGGACCTGTTCCATGGCGTTCTGGTCGTGGAACATCTCGGCCAGGTCGCTGAGCCGGCGTTCGACCACTTTTTGACTGGGGCTGAAGATGCCGGTCTGGAAATCGAGCTGCACGCTGGTAGGCAGGTCGTCGGGGATGAGGTTGTTCACAGAGGGTCTGCTCCTATCCACCCATCGTTTGGGTCAGATTTTGAACTGGGCAGCCTCGATTTCTTTTTGCAGGCTACCCAGGAATTGGGCTACCGCTTCCCCGTCCAGCACACGGTGGTCTGCGCTCACGGTGAGCGTTGTCAGCCAGGCAGGCTGGATGCCGCCCTGGGGTGTGGGCAGCAAGACTGCCTTTGCCGAGCCCACTCCAAGGATGGCTGCCTGGGGTGGGTTGACGAGCGGCACGAACTGGCTCACCCCGTACATGCCCAGGTTGCTCAGGGTAAAGGTTCCATCGGTGACCTGGGAGAGGGAAAGGCGGTTTTCCCGAGCCGCCAGGGTAAGGTCGTTCAACTGTCGGGCAATTTCTTGCAGGGAGAGCTTTTCGGCGGCGTGGATCACCGGTGCCATCAAGCCATGGGGGGTGGCTACAGCCACCGCCATGTTGACTGTCTCGTAGACCAGGATGCTGTCTTCGCTAAAGCGGGCGTTCACCAGGGGGTGTCCCTGCAGGGCGCGGCAGACAGATTGCACCAGCAAGGCTGTGAGGCTCACCTCGATGCCTTTTGCCATCAGCTCTTTCTTGGTTTCTAACATACGGGTGGCATTGGCCTCCAGCGAGACAGAGAATTGAGGGATCTGGCTGGCGCTCGCGCTCATGCGCTCGGCGACCACCTTGCGCACCTCGTTCAGCGCCACCCGATGGTACGGCAGGCGATCCACCAGCCTGGCTTCGGCCTGTCCCGTCTTCAGGTAGCGTTGGATATCCTCGGTGGTTATGCGCGCTCCGGGAGTGGAAGGGAGAATCGTGGACAGGTCGAGGCCCAATTCATCCGCCAGTCGGCGGGCCGCCGGCGAGATGCGTTGAGCGCCCGTTGGTTGGGGTCCTTCTGGTTGAGGAAGCGCAGCGACGGGTTCCTGTGGAACCGTTGAGCTCGCCATGGGAGGCACTTCCACCTCGACCACCTCTCCTGGCTGGCCGACTATTGCCAGTGCTTGCCCGGGGATCACCGGGGTGCCCTCAGTCACCAGAATCGAAAGCAGCACTCCGTTGGCCGGGCATTCCAGTGGCATGGTGGCCTTGGCTGTTTCCAGTTGGGCGATCTCTTCGCCGCGCTTGACCGGGTCTCCAACTTTCTTCAACCAGGCCAGCAGGTTGGCTTCCACGATGGATTCTCCCAAGGCTGGGACAATAATCTGTGTTGTCATGTCAATCCCCAGAAAGCACCCGCCGGATGGCCTGGCGGATGTCAGCAGTGCCGGGAATGGCCCGCTCCTGCGCTGGTGGGGCGAAGGGGATGGGGGTGTTTTCAGCGCACACCCGCTCCACCGGCGCGTCCAGGTAATCAAAGCCATCGTGCGAGATCAAGGCTGCCAGCTCGGCGCCAACCCCTGCCCGGCTCACGTCTTCAGACACCACCACCGCCCGGTGAGTCTTGCGCACCGAAGTGAGTATCGCTTCCAGGTCCAATGGTACGAGTGTGCGCGGGTCGATTACCTCGACTTCAGTGCCCTCGTTCGCCAATTCTTCGGCCACCGCCAGGGCGCGGTGCACCATGACCATGGTGGCGACCACGGTGACATGTCTGCCGGGTCGCTTGAGATCAGCCTTGCCGAGCGGGATGGCGTAGGGCTCTTCGGGGACCTCTCTCCCAATCGGCCTCAGGCTGGGATCAGAGAGGGCCTTGCCTCCACCGGGCGAGGCGGAGCCATACAGCAGCTTATGCTCCAGGAATAGCACCGGGTTGTTGTCGCGGATAGCGCTCAGCAGCAAGCCCTTGGCGTCGTATGGGCTGGATGGAACCACCACCTTCAATCCGGGGGTATGCATGAACCAGGCTTCCACGCTCTGCGAGTGCTGTGCGCCGCGCCCGGTTGCGCCCTGGGGCGCACGGATCACCATGGGTACACTCGCCTGCCCACCGGACATCAGGCGGATCTTGGCCGCCTCGTTGACGATCTGGTCCATGGCGCAGAAGATGAAGTCGGCGTATTGCAATTCGACGATTGGCCTGAGGCCAGTCAGGGCTGCGCCAACTGCCATGCCGACAAAACCGGCTTCGGAGATAGGTGTGTCCCACACCCTTTTTGGGCCGAATTGTTCCAGCAGCCCATGGGTAACGTGAAAAGCACCACCGAACACGCCTATATCTTCGCCCATCAGGATGACGCGTGGATCGGCCTGCATTTCCTGCAGGATGGCTTCACGGATAGCTTCCATCATGGAGAGCTTAGGCATAGGCGGCCTCGTCGGAGATATAGGCCCAGAAATCATCCGGCTGGACTTCCGGGCTGGCCTCAGCAAACTGCACGGCTTCGTCGATTTCTGCCTCCACCTTTTGTTGGAGGGTTGCCAGCTCGTCCTCCACAGCCAGGCCAGCCTCCACCAGAGCGTTGTGCAGGCGGATGATGGGGTCGTATTGCTCCCAGGCAGCCACCTCGGCCTGGTCGCGGTAATGGGAGGCTTCAAAGCGGGCGTGGCCCCGCTGGCGGTAGGTGAGGCATTCGAGCAGTGTGGGCCCATCGCCGCGCCGCGCCTGTGTGACCGCCTGGCGGGCAGCTCGATTGACCGCCACCACATTGTTGCCATCGACTCGCACCCCGGGGATGCCGTAGGCACAGGCCCGGGAGGACAGTACGCCCACCGCCGAGGATTGTTCTACGCGCATGGAGAGAGCATACTGGTTATTCTCGCAAACGAACACCACCGGAAGCTTCCACAAGGCAGCCATGTTCAGCGATTCGTGGAACACCCCGCTGTTGATGGCGCCATCACCGAAGAAGCTCACCGCAACCTGCCCGGAGCCGCGCACGTATGCGGATAGGGCAGCTCCGGTCGCGATGGGAATCCCAGCGCCTACGATCCCGAATGCACCCAGCATGCCGGTCCTGAAATCACACAGGTGCATCGAGCCGCCCATCCCCTTGCAACTGCCGGTGCGCTTGGCGAACATCTCCGCCATCATCTCGTTCAAAGGCACACCCTTGGCGATACAGTGGGCATGGCCGCGGTGTGTACTGGTCACATAATCGTCGGGGCGCAGGGCGCTGACCACTCCCACCGCCACGGCTTCCTGCCCGGTGGCCTGGTGCATGGTGCCAGGCATGCTGCGGGTGAGGAACAGGTAATAGAGCCGTTCTTCGAACTCGCGGGCCTGAAGCATACGCCGGTACATATCCAGCAGCTCTTCCCGCTCCAGTCCGGATGTATCTACGGGGGTCAGCAATTCGGGGGAGACGCTCATGGCTGGCCTGCCTCCCACTGCACGCCGATCACCCGCACCGGGAAAGCCTCCAGTCCGGCGATCTTGACCGGCAGAATGAAGGTGGTGAAGCGTTGTTCCAGCAGCTCGCCAAGGTTAGCCAGGTACTCGACCAGCGGGATGCCTGCCCCGAGCAGGCGCTCGTGGTTGGGCTGCCCGCGGAAGGGGCTGCCGTCTGGATTACGGATCTCGATGCCGGAGGTATCCACCCCCATCACCTTGATCCTGGCTTCGTTCACCAGCCACTCGATGCACTCTGTGGCAAACCAGGGGCGATGGTGCTGCTGGGGCGAGCGGTAATATCTATCGAAGCCGGTGTAGAAATAGGCGATATCGCCCGGGCGCAGCAGGCCTTCGCAGCGTGCCTGCAACCCGGGCAGGTCGATCTTCTGGTTGTTGCCCCAGGCGGAGATGTCGATGACCACTGCCTCACCCACCAGGCCATGCAGAGGGAAGCCGGCAGCATCCAATCCATCCCGGAAGTGGTGGTAGGGAAGCTCGATATGCGTCCCCACATGGGTGTTGAGGGTGACCTCTGAGATGATGTACCAGCCGCCCGGCTGGCGTTCATACTTGGCGAATTGAGCCCACTGTTCGGTCTGGCGGGTGTCTGCCTCCAGGCGATATTCTTCCTGACCAGGGTAGAGAGTATGGGATAGGTCTACGATTCTTTTCAGGTTCAACTCAGCACCTTCGTTACCGGGTCGCAGGCTCCTGGCCGGCGCCCGTTTGAAAAGTTGCGACGGTTGTGGTGGCATAGATGCGGCGTGCATCCTCGATCCGCAGTTCGGCGGTGCCTTCCGTAAGGACCACGGCTGCACTGGCAGCGGCAGCCCAGTGCAATGCCTGAGGCCAGCCATCCCCCTCGAGAAAACGCCACGCCAGCGCCGCCGAGACGGCATCGCCTGCGCCGGCCGCATTGACTTCCTGCTGGAGCGGGCTGAAGGCCAGGTAGGTAGATTGATCGGTTACCGCCAGCAGGCCATCTTCTCCACAGGTGATCACCAGCGCCGGCAGGCCGTGCTGAGCGATCAACTTCCTGCCGAATTTGGCCAGCTCATCAAGGGTGGTTGCTGCGATCTTGAAGGTGCTGGCCAGCTCGGTGCGGTTCATCTTGAGCACTTCCGGCCGGGAAGATAGCGCCTGAATGGCCGGCTTGCCTGGACAATCGATCAACACGCGCGCCCCTGACTGATGGGCGATATCTGTCAGGCAGGCGTAAAAATCGTCGGGCAGCCCCGGAGCCAGCGACCCTGCCACGACAACCCAGCCTGCCTCTGCCACACGCTCCTTGAAGCGCGTCACGAATGCCTCCTGCTCCGGCGGAGAGACCGTGTACCCCGAGGCGATGATGTGACTGTGGCGGTGATGTTCGCTTTCCACGATTACATAGGCGATGCGCGTATCACCCTCCACCCAGATGAGTTCGTGCGGGATACCATAGCGGTCTAGTAGCTGCTCCAGGCGCCGGCCGTTTGGGCCGGCGATAAGGCTAAGTGCCAGATTCGGGACTCCCAGATGGTGCAACGCAACCGAGGTGTCCAGCCCCTTGCCTCCCACGCTTTCGATCACCCGCTGGGCGCGCATGGTGTGGGCGGGCTGGAACTCGGGGATAAAGATCACCCTGTCCAGGGCTGCGTTTGTGGTTATGGTGAGGATCATCCCACTCCCCCCATAAAGACTCTTCCGCCGGTCAGGCCAGCATGCGCTGGGCCAGGATACACCAGGCGTTCCAATCGATGCGCTCCAGCGCATCCAGGGTGGCCAGCAGGTTCGGGCCGACCACCACGATCCCGTGGTTTGGTATCAGCACCGCCGCCGCCTGCTTGCGAATGCGGTCTTCCTTGCCTTTGAAGCCGGCAACGATGTTATTGGCCAATTCTGAGGAATGGGAGGGGGCGGGTTTAATGACCTCGATGACGCCGAACTTTTGGGTAGATTCCAGCACGGGTTCGATGGGTTTATGGGCGACGACGAAAGGCTGGACGTGGAATGGATGGGCGTGGATGACGGCTTCAGCCTCAGGGAAGCTGCGGTATATCGCCAGGTGGGCCTTGCCCTCCCTGGAGAAGCGCGGGTTAGTGAGTAAGCTGTCGTCATGGATGCTGCCTGAGACGATGTCTTCTGGTTTTAAATGCCAGTGCTGCCTGCCACCGGCGTAACGGGGAGAAATGTAAATCATGCCCTCCTGGCGGGCACTGATGTTGCCGCCGGAAATATCCGTCAACCGGCGTTCGAACATCACCTGGCCCACGTAGGTTATCAACTCGGGCAGATTATCCATCTGGACTCCTTGTAAATCGAGGGATTAAGGTGATTATAACCCCATATTATCAAATGTCAATAGCAAATGTTATTTATTTACAGCGTTATTGGGGGGCAGACCGGTGCGCTCTATAAAGAGTTGGTACTGTTCTTCCCACTGGTCAGTATCCTGGGGCGTGAATTCCTCGACCGGGAAAGAGCGGCGCACCAGATTGCGGGCCTCCACCAGCGAGCCAAGGTCGCCGCTGGAGACCATCTGGACCAGGATGTTGCCGATGATGGTGGCCTCGTAGGGCCCGGCCAGGACGGGCGCTCGCATGGCATTGGCAGAGAATTGGTCCAGCAGCCAGTTGCGCGATCCACCTCCGATGATATGCACCACCTCCACGGGGTGATCCGTCAGGGCAACGACCCGCTCCAGTATATAGCGATATTTCATTGCCAGGGATTCCAGCGCCACGCGCACGATCTCGCTCTTGTCCTGCGGCACCGCCTGATGGGTGCGCTGGCAGTATTCCTGGATCTTGCGCGGCATGTTACCGGGCAGCAAGAAGGCTTTGTCGTCCGGGTCCAGGAAGGCCAGGAAGGGTTGCGCCTGATCGGCCAGCCGGGTGATCTGCTCCCAGGATAACGCCTCCCCCTCCAGCCCCCATTGGCGGTGGCATTCCTGGATCAACCAAAGGTTGGCGATGTTGCGCAGCAGGGTGATCTTGTTAAACGCGCCGCCCTCGTTGGTAATGTTGTAGCGCAGGCAGGCTTCGGTGACCAGGGGTTGGTCGATCTCCCGGCCGAGCAATGCCCAGGTACCGGAACTGATGTAGGCAAAGTGTGCATCGCCGGCAGGCGCAGCCACGATGGCGGCCGCGGTGTCGTGCGTGGCGGTCGCCACCACCTGCACCTGGTCCAGGCTCACTTCGCTCACCAGCGCCGACCGCAGCTTCCCCAGGCCGGTGCCGGGTTGAACCACGGGTGGAAAGATGCGCTCAGGAAACCCCATGTCCCGGATCAATGGGTAGGCCCAATCGCGGGTATGGGCATCCAGCATCTGGGAGGTGGAGGCGTTCGTATACTCGCTCACCCTGGCCCCGGTCAGCCAGTAGTGGATCAGGTCGGGGATGTGCAGGAAAGTGGCAGCAATCCGGTAGGCCGGGTCGTCCCGAACCTGCATAGCGAGTAACTGGAACAGCGAGTTCAGCTCCATGAACTGAAGGCCTGTCTGGCGGAAGATCTCATCTTTCGGCACACGCCTGAAGGCCACTTCGAACATACCGCTCGTCTGGGGGTCGCGGTAGCAGTACGGGTTGCCCACCAGCTTTCCCTGTTCATCCAGCAGGGCAAAATCGCAGCCCCAGGTATCCACCCCCAGGCTGACCAGGTCAGGCGGGCGATTCTGGCCGACTTTCAACAGGCCAAGGCGCACGTTCTCATAGATGCCCAGGATGTCCCAAAACAGCCGGCCGTGCAGCTCGATTGGCCGGTTTTCGAAGCGGTGCAGCTCCTCCAGTTTCAGACGTTCGCCATCGAACTGCCCGACCATACAGCGACCGTTGGACGCCCCCAGGTCAAACGCGATGTAGCTGGACAAAGAGTATCTCTCGCAAGAAGCGGGAGGTCGTCAGGGGATCGCTGGCCTGGATGAGCTGGTCGAATTTCTCCATCCCAGTTTGTTCGACCAGGTCCATTACGGCCCCCAACCAGGCCAGGCTCTCGGCCACCGACCCTGCCCCCTCGGTGCGGTAGGCGAAGATATCCACTGAGTACCAACCCTCATAACGGGTACGCTTGAGCCAGTAGACCAGTTCGATGAAGTCTTGCAGGTGCACTGCTCCAAAGTTCAGGTCCCAGTCCCAGTCAGAGTAGTTGTCGTTCAGGTGGACATGAAAGAGCTTGTTGCGGCGCTGGGCCAGGGCCACCACCTCGCCCAGGTTTTCGTGGGCCACCAGGGCATGCCCCACGTCCAGGGTCAGTCCGACATTCGTCCGCGCGATATCGGCCAGCATGAGCAGTGTCTTGGGCGCGGTGTCGATCAGCGAATGAGTCCTTGGTTCATAGGGCTTGTATTCCAGCCCGATGCGGATGGCCGGGTTGTGGTCGGCGCATTCCTGGACGCCTTCCACCCACCATTGGTACGCCTGGGCGTAATCGATTTCGAACAGGTAATCATAGCCATCCTGGCCGGGCCAGATGCCCACGTAAGGGCATCCCAGCTCAGCCGCCAGATCCATGGCCTGCTTGATGCGGTCGATTGCCCGGCGGCGGATGGCGGGATCGTTGGAACCCAGAGTACCCTTAGCCCAATGCATCTCGCCCCACAGGTTGGGATTCACTGCGCATAGACTGAGGCCGTTGTCATCCAGGGCAGCCTTGACCCGGCCCTTGTTGCCGGTGTTGAGGTCGTCGTTTTCACCCTGGATGAGCTCGACACCCCTGACCACAGCCTGCTGGCCAGCCATCTTGAGGCGTTCGAAGACATCTGGCTTGCTGGTTTTATAGCCACCTGCCATGAATCGGTCGGCTGGCCGGCCATAGACCCCAAGGATTGCGGCAAATTTGCGCTCGTCCATATGCTCCTCGGATGGAAGGAAATTGTTATCCTTAGTTTGTCTGAAAGCCTTACACGGATTGTGTCTAGGGTATTATAGAGGTCCAGGCGCGGATCGTCAACAACAATTAGCCAGCGTCGCCCCAGATGAATGACCGCTCCGGGTAGAATCGGCTATTTTTGTGCCATCTTTCTCGCCAGCGACCACGTACGTCTTGGATTTGAGTCCGGGGCACTCCTGCCAGATCCGTAGGGCTTGCTGGTGGGCAGCGGCAAACAAGGCAGGTATGTGCATTTATTAGAAGATTTGTAATTCTGAATAATTTGGCATAAAATAAGACCATTCCGATTGGCTTTACGAGGCGCCCGTGAATCGTCCCCCCAACGGAGAGGCTGCAGGAGACAATGGCCGGCTGGCCCGCCTGTACCGCATCTCACAGACTTTCAATTCCTCGTTGGACCTGGACCAGGTGTTGAACAGCGTCATCGATGAGGTGATCGCGGCCACCCGTGCCGAACGAGGCTTCTTGATGCTAAGCGAGGGTAATCGGGACCTGGTCTTCCGGGCGGCACGCGGCCTGGATCAAAACACTATCGAGCGCCCAGAATTCCAGGTGTCGCGCAGCGTGATCGACCGGGTTGCCCGAGAGGGCCAGCCGTTGCTGACCAGCAATGCTCAAAGCGAAGACTGGCTGAGTGAACGCCGTTCGGTGGTGGCCCTGGGGCTGCGCTCGGTGCTGTGTGTGCCCTTGCAACATAAGGGCGAGACCAGGGGTGTGATCTACGTGGACAATCGCGTTCAGACCGGCATCTTCACCCTTGCCGATCTGGAGTACCTGACCTCGATTGCTGCCAGCGCGGCGATCGCCATTGAAAACGCTCGCCTGTACCAGGTGGCGGTGGAGAAAGGCCGTCTGGAGCGAGAGATCCAACTGGCGCTCGAGGTTCAGAGCAGCCTTCTACCGCGCCAGACGCCCACCCTGAAAGGATGGGAGTTTGGTGCCCTGTGGCGCCCAGCGCGTGAGGTGGCAGGTGATTTCTACGATTTCATCCCGGTGGACTCTGAGCAACTTGCCCTGGTGATCGCCGACGTGACCGATAAAGGCGTGCCCGCGGCCCTGTATATGGCGCTTACCCGCAGCATTGTGAGGGCCAGCATGCTGCATGTCTCCACGCCGGCGGAGATCATCGCCCACGCCAATCGCCTGATCTGTAACGATGCCGCCTATGGCATGTTCGTCACCCTGTTCTATGCCCAGCTCGATCCGCGAACCGGGGAAATGACCTATGTGAATGCCGGGCACAACCCCCCGCTGCTCTACCGCACCGCAGCCGACCAGGTCGTTCGCCTCACCCGCACCGGGATGGCCTTGGGAATCGAAGAGCAGGCCAGCTACGCGCATGAAACGGTAGCGCTAAACCCGGGAGACCTGGTATGCTTCTATACCGATGGTCTTACCGAAGCATACAATCCACAACAAGAAGCCTATGGGATGGCACGCCTGGAGGCAGCGGTGCGCGCAGGCAGCCGCTCCCCTGTGGTGGAGCTGACCCGGCAAGTGCAGGCTTCCGTGGAGCAGTTTGTGGGCGGCGAACTCCTGGCTGACGATATCACGCTGGTGGTTCTCAAGAGGCAATAAGGCCTGGCCAGGCGCAATGGCCTGGGCCGGAGGTGGATATGCTTGGAACGATTTTGAAGGGACGATACCGCCTGGAAGACGAGCTGGGGCGTGGTGGACTGGGGACCATCTATCGGGCCTATGACACCCTACTGGACCGCCAGGTGGCCGTCAAAGTGATGAATCCCAGCGGGCTGGGCACCCAGGGTAAGGCCCGCCTCCTGCATGAAGCGCGCGCCGCTGCCCAGCTCAACCACGCTAACATCGTCAGCGTGTACGACGCCGGAGAAGACCTGGCGTCCGGTGTTGCTGCTCAATCGCTGCCCTTCATCGTGATGGAACTGGTCGAGGGCAGTTCACTGCATAACTATACACCCGCATCCCTGGCAGAGATCTGTTCCATCACCCGCCAGATCTGCGCTGCTCTGGACCACGCCCACAAACACGGTATCATCCACCGCGATCTCAAACCTGAGAATGTCCTGTTGACACCCGAGGGCATGGTCAAGTTGACCGATTTTGGCCTGGCGCGCTCCGTTTCGTCCCGGCTGAGCGTTGAAGGCGCGATCGTCGGCACGGTGTTCTATCTGGCTCCAGAAATGGCGTTGGGGCTACCCATCGACGGGCGCACTGACCTGTATTCGCTGGGTGTCTTGATCTACGAGCTGGTAACCGGCAGCTTGCCCTTCAACGCCGAAGACCCATTGGCCCTGATTTCTCAGCATATCCACGCCTCAGTCGTGCCGCCGGTAACCTACAACCCAGAGGTCCCTCCGGCGATGAACAGTCTGGTGATGCGCCTGCTAAGCAAACGCCCCGAAGACCGCCCGAGAAACGCCGCAGAGGTTGAACAGGTCTTGGGCCGGCTTGAGACGGCTGCTGCACAGGCAGATGGTCCTCAGCTCCAGGGCCTCCTGCCGGCAGAAGGGGTGGGCCTAGGCCCACTGGTCGGCAGGGAGCGTGAGTTGGCTGAGATCAATGCCCGTTGGAGGCAGGTGTTGGCCGGCGTGGGGCAGGTGCTGTTGATCAGCGGCGAGGCAGGGATCGGTAAGACGCGCCTGGCAAACGAGATTGTCCAGCAGGTGCGGCTTGGGCGGGCCCGCGCGCTGAGCGGGGTGTGCTACAGCGAAGGGGGCATGCCTTATGCTCCTATCTCCGAAATGATCCGTGAGGTGCTTACGCCCCCAGGGGATGGCGCGCTCAACCTGCCTGAACATGTGCTTTCTGACCTACTCACCCTCACCCCAGACCTGCGCTTCCGCCATCCCGACCTGGCAGCTTCCTCCCCCCTGGACCCGCAGGCAGAACAACAACGGCTGTTCGAGAGCGTTGTACACCTGTGCGAAGCCCTGATCAGCCATTCGGCCCTGCTGGTATTCATCGACGATATCCATTGGGCAGACAGCGGCACCTTGCTGCTGGTGCGCCACCTGGCCCGGCGCACCCGCCACCAGCCGCTGATGCTGGTGATGACCTACCGCGAGGACGAATTGGACCAGGCCTGCTGCCTGGAAGACATCTTGCTGGATCTGAACCGCGAACGGCTGGCAACGCGCATCAAGCTCGGCCGTTTTGACCGGCAACAGGCCAGGGATTTCCTGGCCGTGCTGCTCAGGCCAGGCGGCGAGATCGACCCTCAGTTGGTGGATGCCATCTATCGGGAGACCGAGGGCAATCCATTTTATATCGAAGAGGTGTGCAAGGCCTTGATCGAAGAAGGCCAATTGCGCTTCGAAGCTGGCCGCTGGCGCAAGACCAGCCTGGCTGGGATCGAGATTCCCCAAAGTGTGAAGGCCACCATCCTGTCGCGCCTTAGCAAGCTCGGCCCCCAGACCCAGGAGCTGCTGCGGATGGCAGCCGTTTTAGGCCGCGAGTTCGAGTTCGAAGCCCTGGTGCTGGCCAGCGATATGGGTGAAGACGAGCTGATTACTGCCCTGGAGAGCGCCGAACGCGCTCAGATCATCCGCGATGCGGGCCGCACAAACCGTGTAAGCTATGCCTTTGTCCATGGCCTGATCCCAACCACCCTGCGGGAGGGAACCGGCCGGCTGCGGCGACAGCGACTTCACCAACGAGCCGTCGCTGCAATCGCCCAACTGCACCCGGACGACTTTGAGACCCTGGCTTATCACTCCGAACAGGCCGGGGACGAGGAGCAGACCTGGGAGTACCTGTTAAAGGCGGGTGACCGGGCGTTGTCGGTTTACGCCAACGAACAGGCTGAACGCTACTACCGGTCGGCGCTGGAGATCAGCCTGCCGGATCCACCGCGCGGCCAATTGCTTTCCGGATTAGGCGAGGCATTGTTCAGGCAGAGCCATTACGAACAGGCCAGAGAAGTGTTGACTGAGACCATCGCAATATTCCACCGCCTGGGCGAACGCGATAGCGTGGCGCGTCTGCACGCCCGCGCGGCCCGCGCGGCCTGGTATGCCGGTGATCCTGCCGGCAGCCTGGAACTGTGCAAACAAGGCCTCAGCCTGATAGGGGATATGATGGGGGTGGAAGGCCGGGACGAGTCGCCTGGCATTGCTGCCCTGCTGCACGAGACTGCCCGCGCTTACCGGTTTAACGACATGCTTGAGGAGGCACTGCAACTCTGCCAGGAGGCGTTGGCCATGGCGCAGCGCCTGGGTCTGGTGGACGTGCAGGCCGAGGCCCTGGCCACGCTTGGCATACTGCCCAATCAGCCAGGCGAGGCGCGCCACCAGGCCCTCGCCCAGGCAGTCGAGCTGGCTGAATCGGCCGGGCTGCTCTCCACAGCCGCTCGCGCTCACTTGAATCTGGGCGGATTCCTGCAGGACAACGGCGAGCTGCGGGCAGCCAGCGAGCATTACAAAATCGCGCGTGACCTGGCCCACAGGGTGGGCATCATCTCCTGGGAATTTGATTTCTCGGTGGCGGTGGCGGATGTCGCCCTGGACCTGGGAGATTTTCCCGCTGTGCGAGAGGCGTTGGGGACCCTGCGCCAGCATGTGCAGTCCATTCCCAACCCGGGTTACGGCGCGATGCTCATCGAGTTGACCGAGGCCAGGTTGCTGCGCTACCAAGGCGAAGTCGAAGAGTCCATCCGCCTTACCCAACGCTGCCAGGCCTATCTGCGCCGGGAAGGCAGCCAGGAAGAGATGGCCGGGGTGGACATCGTCCTGGCGGAGGCCTTGCTGGAGATCGAGCAATATCAGCAGGCCGAGCAGGTCCTGCTGGAAGCCATCCAGATCAGTGACCTGACCCCCAGCATGGACGATGTCTCGCCGCGCTGCCTGTTGAGTGTGGCCTACCTGGGCCAGGGTCGTATGGCGGATGCGCAGCGCATGCTGAAAGAAACCCGCGAGCGCTCCACCAGAAGGCAAGGCCTGGGATACGCTGCCCGCCTGCGTTGGGCCGAAGCCCGCCTGGCCATGGCCGAGAGCCGCTGGCAGGAGGCACTCTCAGCCTATGAAATGGTTGCCCGTCTGGTGGAAGAGATCGGGGCGCGCTGGCACCTGGCCAACATACAGCGTGAATGGGCGGAAGTACATGCCACCCGCGGCCTGCCCGATGACTATGAGCGGGCCCGGGACCTCTTGAACAAGTCTCTAGGCACCTTCCAGGCGTCAGGAATCGCTCACTACGCGGGCGTCGTCCAGTCCAGGCTGCAGGTCCTGGATAGCCAGGCTCAGGGGTCTAACCAGGGCGAGTCTATTCAGGGGTAAACATGCCGGTCAAAGCACCTGCGGCGACCGGCAACGCTGGGTCAGCCTGTCCCCAAGAATCAAGGAGTGGCGGGGTCGATTGGGTGATGCCCGGCTTGCCATTCATTGAATGGCAGTGGTTTGCCCGTCTCCAGATGCGCCTTCAGCGAGTCGAGCGCCCATGACCAACCCAGGCGCATGTCGTCGAGATCGGCCTGCGATGACAGCCGGGCGTGCTCGAGGGCTACCTGAAGTTGGCCCTCTTCGGTCTGCGCAAAAGCCACGGTGACTTGAGTCCCCGGGCAATGCCCGGGTTCTCCCAGGTAAATATCACCCGCCTGGGTGGGCCAAGCAACAGGAAGGGAGGTGCACCGGAATCACCGAGCTCTTCTTCTGAGAGGGTCATCTCTCCCAAGGTCACCGCTTACAGCCTAGTTATCTATTAACAACAATTGAGTGCACCCCTGGTGGAGAAGATTGCATTGCATCCGGCGGCGTGGTAGAATGATTCAAGAAAGGATCGATTCAGACTCAGGAGGTAGTAATTATGGAGCAGGCAGTGGCAACCTTCGCGGTGAAAAAGGGCTTGGCCCAAATGTTAAAGGGCGGTGTGATCATGGATGTGGTCACCCCGGAACATGCCCGCATCGCCGAGGACGCCGGAGCTGTGGCGGTGATGGCCCTGGAGCGGGTGCCGGCAGATATCCGCGCCCATGGTGGTGTGGCCCGCATGAGCGATCCAGAGTTGATCTTGCAGATTATGGATGCAGTCTCCATCCCGGTGATGGCCAAGTGTCGCATCGGCCACTTTGTGGAGGCCCAGATTCTGGAGGCTATCGGGGTAGACTACATCGACGAATCGGAGGTGCTCACTCCGGCGGATGAGGCGCATCACATCAACAAGCACCCATTCAAGGTACCCTTCGTGTGCGGCTGTCGCAACCTGGGGGAGGCTTTGCGCCGCATCGGGGAGGGCGCGGCGATGATCCGCACCAAGGGCGAGGCCGGCACCGGTGACGTGGTGGAAGCGGTGCGCCACGCCCGGTCAGTGCTGGGCGAGATACGCCGTCTGCAGAATATGCTGGAAGAGGAGCTGATGGCTTACTCCAAGGAGATCGGCGCGCCCTATGAGTTGGTGCTGGAGACCCGCCAGTTAGGCCGCCTGCCGGTGGTCAACTTTGCCGCCGGAGGCATCGCCACACCGGCCGACGCGGCCATGATGATGCAGCTTGGCGTGGATGGCGTGTTCGTCGGATCAGGCATCTTCAAGTCGGGCGATCCCGCCAAGCGGGCGGCAGCCATCGTCAAAGCCACCACCCATTTCAGAGACCCGTATATCCTGGCCGAGGTAAGCCGTAACCTGGGTGATCCCATGGTCGGGCGGCAGGTGTCGTCCATGTCAGAAGCGGAGCTGATCGCCGGTCGCGGCTGGTAGTATGAAGATCGGTGTGCTTGCCCTGCAGGGCGATTTCGCCGAGCATCTCGTCGTCTTGCGCAGGCTGGGGGTCCAGGGGGTCGAGGTGCGACTGCCAGAAGGGTTGGAGGGGTTGGACGGCCTGATCATCCCGGGTGGTGAGTCCACCACCATTGGAAAACTGGCTGACGAGTATCAACTCACCGAACCGCTGCGCCGGTTCGGGCGGCAAAAAGCCATCTGGGGCACCTGCGCGGGGGCGATCTTCCTCTCCAAGGACGCCCGCCGACCACAACCCCTGCTGGGTCTGATGGACATGCAGGTGGAACGCAACGCCTTTGGGCGCCAGGTGGCGAGCTTTGAGACAGACCTGGATGTGCCAGCGCTCAAGGCGGTTGACCCTGTGGCGCGACCATTCCATGCAGTGTTCATCCGGGCGCCCCTGATCGAAGCGGTGCAGGGAGAGGCCCGGGTGCTGGCCCAATTAGAGGATGGGCGCATCGTCGCTGCCCAACAAGGCCGCCTGCTGGCCACAGCCTTCCATCCCGAATTGACCGACGACGACCGGTTTCACCGTTATTTCTTAATACTGGCAGGTGGATAATTAACGATCGCAAGGTGATCCGTCCATTCGACTGGCGAGACCTCCCGGCGCTACACCGCTACCGGAGGCATAGCATTTTCCTGCACAGTTCTCTGCTGCTGACGCGCGGCCCGCTGTTGTTCTCTGGCGCCTTGCTCTCCTCCCTGACGCCCGCTGCTGGTATCTTCACCTCGGTGTGCATCAGCGATGGAGAGACTGATCAGGTCATCATCGGGCAGATCATCCATCCGCCCAGTTCGCAGTGCGCCCAGCTTACCTTCCTGGCCCCCGATGATGCGTTAGACTCTGGCGAGCTGCCCTCCCTGCTGGATCACCTAATCGCACAGATGGGTGAAAGGGGCGCCTTCCGCCTATTGGCCGATGTAGACGAACGCTCGCAGGCCTATGAAGCCCTGCGCCAGGCCGGCTTTGCCATCTACACCCGCCAGCGCATCTGGCAGTTGAAGGGGGAAGTCTCCGACCAAGGTGGATCAACAAGTTGGCGAGTGGCAACGGGACGCGACGTGGTCGGAGTGCGCTCCCTATATTACAATCTGGTCCCCGGACTGGTACAACAAGTGGAGCCCTTTCCTGCCGACCGCCTGAACGGGCTGGTCTACCGCAAGGAAGACGAGATCCTGGGGTATGTGGAGCTTAAATATGGCCATAGAGGCATCTGGGCCCAGCCCTTCGTGCATCCAGACGCCGAAGAGGTGGCGGACCACTTGCCGGCCATGATCAAGCACATCCCTGCGCGCCGCGGGCGGCCGGTCTACTTGTGTGTACGTTCCTACCAGGCGTGGCTCGAAACGGCGATTGAGGACCTGGGGGCAGAGGCCAGCCCGCGCCAGGCGGTAATGGTCAAACACCTGATGGTGCCCCAAAAGGCGGTTCGCACCTTCAACCTGCCAGCCCTGGAAGGCGGGCATGCAGAAGTGACTGCTCCCATTGCAAGATCGGAGAAGAAACAGGTTACATGACGCAACGTCGGATAACGGATGATTTGCAGGCACTGCTGGGCGTGTTACCCCCCTCCATCGCCCAGTCGGTGATTAAAGCCAATGATAGCGACAACCTGCTGGAGGTGATACTGGATTTGGGGCGCGTGCCCACCGCTCGCTTCGTGGATCGTGAACTGGTGCTCAGCCAGGGCGAAGTGGCCCATGCGGATATCCAATACGTCGTGGACCGAATCGGCGAATTCGACGCTGACAATCGTGCCGGGCTGGAGCGAACGTTGCACCGCATCTCTGCCATTCGCAACCGACGCGGCCACATCGTCGGGTTGACCTGCCGGGTCGGGCGGGCCGTCTATGGCACCACCGACATCATCAAGGACCTGATCGAGAGCGGCAAGAGCCTGTTGATTCTGGGGCGTCCGGGGGTGGGGAAGACCACCATGTTGCGTGAGGCCGCCCGCCTGCTGGCGGAGACCAAGCGAGTAGTGATCGTGGACACCTCCAACGAGATCGGTGGTGACGGAGATGTACCTCATCCGGCAGTCGGCAACGCCCGCCGAATGCAGGTCAAGATGCCTTCCCTGCAGCACGAGGTGATGATCGAGGCGGTGGAGAATCACAACCCGGAGGCGATCGTCATCGACGAGATCGGTCGCGAGCTCGAAGCGGCTGCCGCTCGGACCATCGCCGAGCGCGGCGTGCAGTTGATCGGCACCGCCCACGGCAATACGCTGGAGAATCTGCTGCTCAACCCCACCCTCTCCGACCTGGTGGGAGGCATCGAGTCGGTCACCCTGTCAGACGAAGAAGCGCGCCGGCGAGGCACCCAGAAGACCGTGCTGGAGCGTCGTTCTCCACCCACGTTCGACGTGTTGATCGAGATCCAGACCCGCGACCGCCTGGCAGTCCATCGTGATGTGGCCGATGCGGTGGACGCGCTGCTGCGCGGGTACCCTACTCTACCAGAGTTGCGCTCGCGTGACGAGCGCGGCCAGATTCACATCGGGCACGACTATCAGCCTGGACGCGGCCTTACCATCCAACAGGGAGGGCAAGGATTCCGTCGCCAGGGTAACGGCGGCAGCGCTGGGCGCACCCCGTTGGCTCTCACGGAGACGGCCTTGCCAGCCAGCACGGAGACTGGGTCTCAGGCAGAGCCGGCCCGTGGCCCGCTGCAGACAATCCGCATATATCCGTATGGGGTCGCGCGCAACCGGCTGCTGCAGGCCTCCAAGCGGTTGGGGGTGCCTGCGCAGGTGGTGAACGATTCCGGCCAGGCCGAGGTGCTGGTCACCCTGCGTTCGTACTACCGCAAGCGCCAGCGCGCCATCGTGGATGCGGAGAACCGGGGCGTGCCGATCTACGTGCTGCGCTCCAATACCGTCAGCCAGATGCAGCAGTTTCTCGGCGACCTGTACAACCTGTCCACCAGCCCATCGGACGAGCAAGATCGGGAGGATTATGTTCGTGAGGCGCAGTCTGCCATTAACGCGGTGTTGAACGGCGAGCGCTGGGTGGAGCTGCAACCTGCTTCGTCGTCCATCCGCCGCCTGCAGCACCAGATGGCACGCGAAGCCAACCTGGTTTCTCATTCCTACGGGAAGGAACCCTATCGCCGGGTGCGGATATTTCGCGAATGATCGTTGAATGGCCAGCCACGGGCCGTGAGGCAGGCTGCCGACAATATCCATGTTCATCACCTTTGAAGGATCCGAGGGGAGCGGTAAGACCACCCAACTGGCTGCGCTGGCAGATTATCTCAGCACGCAAGGTTACCGGGTCCTGGCGACGCGGGAACCCGGCGGCACGCCGATCGGCGAGCAGATCCGGGTCATCCTCTCTGGCCTGGAGAACTCCGCCATGTTGCCGCGCACCGAGATCCTCCTCTTCCAGGCTTCGCGCGCCCAGTTGGTTGAGCAGGTCATCCGCCCCCACCTGAAAAAGGGCGGCGTGGTGTTGTGCGACCGCTACGCCGATTCCACCCTGGCCTATCAGGGCTACGGTTACCAGCGCGATCTCGAACCGCTGCGCACATTGATCGCCTTCGCCACCGGCGGGCTGATTCCCGACCTGACGGTCTTCCTGGACGTGGATGCCGAGGTAGGCCTGCAGCGGCGCGCCCAGGGCGGCGAGTGGAACCGCCTGGACGCCTTCGACCTGGCGTTCTACCAGCGGGTGCGCCAGGGTTATTTTGAGTTGATCAGGACGGACCCAGGACGGTGGGTGGTAGTCGACGCCATGCGTTCCCCTGGGGTGGTGCAGTCGGAGGTGCGGCAGGTAGTGATGGAGAGACTGCGAGCCCGCAAGGGCGGCTAGCCTCAGGGGAAGGCGCAGATGCCGATTCGCCCCGCTTGGCTGGCCGGATCACAGCTCGTCGTCCATCCCGGGGTATTTATCGCCATCCCCACCCAGCTCAGGGACAGCTTTCTCGATCTCTTCCGGACTCTGCCCGGCTTCCAGCCGGTCAATCACTTCGTCGAACTCAGGGCCGATCTCTTCGCCCATCTCATCCCCCATCTGGCGCAGCATTCGCCCCAGGGTGCGCGGATCGTCCTCCAAGCCATCCAGGTTCGAAGGGTCCGCCAGGGATTCCAGGCGGCTCTCCTCCGAGCGGGCGATGCGAATGCGCCCGATCCGCCGCACCACCTGGTCACTGGCACAATGCGGGCAGTGTATGGTGCGCGTCCCGTATTCACTGTAGGACATGAAGGTCTCGAAGCGTTTTCCGCAGTTTAAACAGCGATACTGATAAAAGGGCATACGATTTCCTCCGCAGACAGGTCGTGGCTTTAAAATTATAATCAAGAGCACATCCAAATGACCAGCCCATTCGCTATCGACCACTACCAGAGCAACCCATTGATGGTGGTCATCTCCGGCCTTTCTGGAGCCGGAAAGGACACGGTGATCCACCGCATGAAAGAGCGCAAGCTTCCGTTTCACTTCGTGGTAACCGCCACGACGCGCCCGCCTCGCCCGGGCGAGGTGCATGGACGAGATTACCTGTTCGTCTCGCACCAGGAATTTATCCGCATGCTGGAACACGGCGACCTGCTCGAACATGCGCTCGTCTACCAGGATTACAAAGGTGTGCCGCGCGAGCAGGTTCGCCAGGCGTTTGCCAGCGGGCAGGATGTGGTGCTGCGGCTGGATGTGCAGGGCGCGGCCCGCATCCGCCAGCTCTTTCCCGAAGCCCTCCTGATCTTCCTGACTACCCAGGACTTCGAAGAGATGATCCAACGATTGAAAGCCCGCCGCACCGAATCGCCCAATGACCTGCAGTTGCGCGTCGACGCCGCCCGCCAGGAGATCGGACGGCTGCCGGAGTTCGATTACGTGGTGGTCAACCGGGAAGGTCACCTGGATGAGACGGTGGACACCATCCTGGCGATCATCCATGCCGAGCACCATCGGGTCAGGCCGCGCCGGGTGACCCTGTGAACCCGCTTTATTCAAATCCCCAGGACTTGCCCCCGCCTCCCCCGGTGGAAGGTCCTCCGTTGGGTACCCCTGCCCTCAGGATGGTGCCCATCCGCCAGCCGGCCAGGCGCCCGCTAGTCGCGTACAGCCTGATCGGCCTGACGATCTTCGTTTACCTGCTGCAGTTGTTCAGCCAGTTTGTGGCCAGCGCTGATATTCCTGCTGCCCTGGGGATGAAGGTAAACGAGCTGATCGTGCGCGGCGAGCTCTGGCGTCTGTTTACCCCCATGCTGCTGCATGGATCGCTGCTGCACCTGGCCTTTAACATGTACGCTCTGAATATCTTCGGACCCGGTTTGGAGCGCCATTACGGGCGCTGGCGCTTCCTGGCGCTCTACCTGCTGGCAGGCTTTGCCGGCAATGTGGTTTCTTTCTTGTTCTCGACCGTGCCTTCGTTAGGCTCCTCAACCGCGATCTTCGGCTTGTTGGGCGCTGAGGCGGTCTTCCTGTACCAGAACCGCGGCCTGCTTGGCCGGCCTGCCCAGCGGGCGTTGATCAACCTCATCACGGTAGCGCTGGTCAACCTGCTGATCGGCCTCTCGGGCGGCATCGACAACTGGGGGCATGTCGGGGGCCTGCTGGGCGGCACTCTGTTCGCCTGGTTTGGCGGCCCGCTGCTGCAGCTCGAGGGCATCTACCCTGCGATGAGCGTGGCGGACAGGCGTGAGGCCAGCGCCGTTTTCCTGGTAGCCGTCGGGGAGGGACTGATTTTCGCCACGCTGGCCGGCGCAGCCATCTACCTGAGAGGGGGTTATTAGGATCGAACTACCCCGACGCCTTCTGAAGGCCGGGTCGATCCCAGGATAGAATGGCCCGATCTCGCAGATGGCTGGCTTAACCCTCCAGGGATGGGAACTGGGGGGTCCTTTTTTCCAGGAAGGCCCGCAGGCCTTCCTTGTGTTCAGCGCCTCGCCCGGCGATGTCCTGGATGTGGGCTTCGTAGTCCAGCACTTGTTCCAGATTGGGCAGCATGGCTTTGTTAAAAGCCCGCTTGGCCAGACCCATGGCCCGCACCGGCCCCTGGGCGAGCGTCCTGGCCCAGGCGAATGCCTGGGCGCCTAACTCGGCCGCCGGGACCACCCGGTTCACCAACCCCAGCGCCAGGGCCTGCTGTGCGTCGATTGGCTGATTCGTGAAGGCTGCTTCAGTGGCGCGCCCCAACCCGATTAGCGCTGGCAGCAGGAGCGAGACGGCCGAGTCGGGTCCCAGGCCGATCCCCAGGAAGCCCACCACGAAACGGGCCGTGTCCGCAGCGATACGCAGGTCGCACGCCAGGGCGATTCCCAGGGCAGCGCCTGCCACGGCCCCATTCAGGGCAGCCAGCACGGGTTTTTCTAATTGACGGATCTGCAAGACCATCGGGTTGTAGGTCTGGCGCAGGTGGTAGCGGAATGACAGCTCGCCCATTTCCAGGACGATCGCCAGGTCCTGGCCGGGACTGAAAACGCACCCGCTGCCGGTAAGCAGTACACAGCGCACCTGGGGATCGCGTGCCGCCAGTTTGAAAGCCTCCTGGCAGGCCTGGATCATCTCGTTGTTGAAGGCATTCACCTTGGGACGGTTGAGGGTGATCGTAAGAACGGAGTCCCGCAGCTCGGTGAGCAGCACCGGCTCTGGAGTTGTCATGTCGCCTCCCTGTGCGAATCAATCATGGCTGGGCCCTGCAACAGGCTCACAAAAAATAAGAACCCGAGTCTGGTCCCGGGTTCTGGATGGCAAATCTGACAAACGCTCAAGGGAGATCACCGAGGTCGAAATCCTCATCGTCATCGGCCTCGTCGTCTTCGATGCTCAGCTCGATTTCCGCGTCATCCAGGCGCAGCCACAACAGCAGCAGGTGCCCTTCTTCGACCTCAACGTAGCGGGCAGCTACGATCGGCGCCTGGTGCTCCAGTCCGTCGGAGGTGCGGAATTCCAGATTGATAGCCTGACGATTGCGCCAGGCGCGATAGCAGCGCTCCACCAGGGTCGGGCCGTTGAAGGTGCGCAGCCGGGTCAGGGCGATGTGCGCCAGGTTTGGGCCCTCATTCAAGCCCAACACCCACTCGTCATGCACCGCCTCAAAGGTTGGTGGAGGGCCCTCGATAATGGTGATCTTGTCTTCCATGGCCAACTTATCTCCGCTCAAGCGAATCATACCACGAAACACCACCATCCGCCCCAAATATGTTTAGAGAGGGATAGTCGGATATATGTTCGCTCTCCGCTCACACGGTGGGCTGGCCTGCCGCGGTTATAATGGACGCCTGAGGTGCGCTGTGCATAAGCTGGTGATTATGATAGAACCCCTGGATGACTGGCAGGCTTTCGAAGAGGGTTGGCCACAATTTCTGCACCTGGTGGAGCGGATGCCGGGCCTGCGCCGTGAAGCTACCAGCCGGGTGGAGGCCTTCTTGTACGGGCGAGGGGCCTACGCCATGGTACACGAGTTGTTTTTCGACGCGCTGCCAGCGGCACAACAGGCGATGGCCTCGCCCGAAGGGCGGGAGGCAGGCAGGTTGCTACAGGAGATGACCGGCGGGCGAATGGCCCTGTTCTTCGCCGAGCACAAGGAAGATGAGCTGGAAAACATCCAGCGCCATCAACCCGCGCAGGCGACACTGAAATCAGCGCTGGGACCTGAAGACGTCCAGGCTTTCATGGCGGCGAATTCCATCCCCGGGGAGATCTTGTTCCTGGAGGTGCCCACCCCCACGGTAGAGACGGCGGCCCAAGCGGTCGGCACCCAGCCCGACCAGATCCTCAAGTCAATTCTGTTCCTGGTCAAAGAGCAGGCTGTGCTGGCGATAACCTGTGGAACTCAGCCGGTGGAACGGCGGGCTATCGCCGAGCTCTATGGGGTAGGCCGCAAGCAGGTGAAGCTAACCCCGCCCGAGGCCGTGCTGGAGATCGCCGGCTACGAGGTGGGTGCTATGCCTCCCTTCGCCCACCGCCAGTCGCTCACCACTTTGATCGATCCCAGAGTCCTCGAACATCAGGTCGTCTATGCCGGAGGCGGGGCAGAGAACGCCCTGCTGCGCATCAGTCCCCAGGAGATCTTGCGCGGCGTCCACGCACGGGTGGTGGACCTTACCCCGGCGGCGGTTACTCCAGAGACCGAAACCCGGAAGGACCTCCCCACTTGATGGGGAGGTATTCCCTCTGCCTGCCATGTCTCGCCATTTTGCCGCGCGCTGGATGCTTGTCGTCGCCTTTACTCTGGTCCTTGCTGTGGGAGCTTTCCTGTTCCTCACCTGCAGGCGCAGCGGGGTGCGCACGGCGCGCCTGCAGGCCTGGTTGAGGGATCCCGCCGCCCATGCGGATTGGGCCATCCAGGCTGGGGTCCAATGTCCTGGCACCCCATTCGCTTTTCCGACCGGTGGATACGTAGGCTTCCTGTGGGGGGATTCGTTCCGCCCGGGACACCGGCACCAGGGCATCGATATCTTTGGCGGGGGTGAGCCCGGCCTGGTCCCGGTGTTTGCAGCCTATCCAGGTTACCTGAGCCGCCTGCCGGACTGGAAGTCTTCCCTGATCATTCGCATCCCGAATGACCCGCTCCGGCCGGGTCGCCAGATCTGGACCTACTACACCCACATGGCCGATCCCCAAGGCAATTCCTTTATTTCCAGCCGGTTCCCGCCGGGCAGTGCTGAGGTCTACGTGGAAGCAGGCACACTGCTGGGCTATCAAGGCAACTACTCCGGCGACTCGAGCAATCCCACCGGAGTGCACCTGCACTTCTCTATTGTGCTGGGCGATGGTCGTGGGCGGTTTACCAACGAGCTGGAGTTCTCGAACACCCTTGACCCCTCGCCGTACTTTGGCATGCCGCTGAACACCGCGTTGGAGGAGGGCGTGCCGGGCTGTGCCGAGCCATTTCAAACTGGAGGTACCTGATGAGTGAGTTTCGCGAGAAGGTAGCCTTGGTGACCGGCGCCGGGCGGGGCATCGGCCGGGCGATTGCCGAGGCCTTCGCCAGGCATGGAGCGATCGTGGCCGTCAACGACCTCAATCCCACCGGCCTGGACGAGACAGTGACGCGCATTTCCGCCGCCGGTGGGCGGGCGAAAGGCTACCTGTTCGATGTGGCCAAGAAAATGCCCGTCCAGGCCATGATCGCCCAGGTAGTGGACGATTGGGAGCGGCTCGACATCCTGGTCAACAACGCCGGGGTGGAGCCGCGCGCCGCCCTGCTGGAGCTCGACGAATGGGACTGGCAGCGCACGCTGGATGTCAATCTGAGCGGCCCATTCTACGCCATGCAGGTCGCCGGGCGCGCCATGCGCCAGACAAGGGGCGGGGTGATCGTCAATATTGCCTCCATCGCCGGAAGGGCCCACGGCCTGAAGGACAGGTCGGCCTATGTGGCCAGCAAGATGGGCCTGCTCGGGTTGACCCGCGAGGCCGCCCGGGAGCTCGCCGACCACAATATCCGGGTGAACGCGGTCTGCCCAGGGGTGATCGAGACCGAGATGACTGCCGCCCTGCGCAAAGACGAGGCGATGCTCCAGAAGTGGCTGGAGGACATCCCCCAGAGGCGGCTGGGAAGCCCGGAGGATGTGGTTGGCCTGGTGCTGTTCCTGTGCAGCGATGCGGCCGGGTACATCACCGGGCAGGCGATTAATGTGGACGGCGGGAAGGTAATGTCTTGATCCACGTCCCGCCGGCGCTGCGTCACCGTCGCTTCTTTTTACTATGGCTGGGCCTGGCGGTCTCGGTCGCCGGCAGCCAGATGCAGGTGTGGGCGATATTCTGGCATATCCGCTCGCTTACCGCCCAGCCTATTGCCCTGGGCGGGGTGGGCCTGGCGCGCCTGCTACCCGTCGTCGGCTTCTCCCTGGTGGCTGGCGCCTTGGCGGACGTGGCCAACCGCCGGCGAATGATGTTCGTAACCCAGGGGGCCATGGCGATTATCGCTCTGGCGCTGGCCTTGCTGACCTTTCAGGACCGTATCACCCTATGGCATATCTACGCCTTGACCGCCATCCAGGCGATGGCGATTGCCTTCGACATGCCGGCTCGCCAGGCCCTGGTGCCTAACCTGGTGCCGGCGCGCGACCTGCCCAACGCCTTCAGCCTGACCTCGATTGCCTTCCAGGCTGGTGCCATCCTGGGACCGGCATTGAGCGGAATGGTGATTGCCTACTGGGGCCAGCCTTTCACCTACCTGATCAATGCGTTTTCCTACCTGGCGGTGATCACAGCCTTGATCTTGATGGGAGGGGTGTCCCAGCAGAAGGCGCCTGGACTGCGCCCTGCAGTCAGCCTGCCGGCGATCCGGGAGGGCGTGCGCTTCATCCTCGCGCAGCCGATCATCTTCTCCACCATGATCCTGGACTTCGTGGCCACCTTCTTCTCCTCTGCCAATACCCTGATGCCGGTCTATGCCCGCGATGTACTGCACTTGGGAGCCATCGCCTATGGCTGGCTCTCGGCAGGCCAGTCTATTGGGGCGATGGCGGCGGCGATGGTGGTCTCCCAGCTTGAGGAGATTCGCCGCCAGGGGGCGGTATTCCTGCTATCGGTGGTGGTCTTTGGGCTGGCCACGATCGGATTTGGGCTGGCGCGCAGTTTTAGCCTGGCTCTGCTGACCCTGATCACGATCGGCGCCGCCGATTCGGTCAGCACCATCATCCGTAACACCGTGCGGCAGTTGCATACACCGGACTACATTCGCGGCCGGATGACCAGCGTGAACCAGATCTTCTTTATGGGCGGCCCCCAGTTGGGGGAGGTGGAGGCCGGAGCGGCAGCCCAGCTCTTCGGGGCGCCGTTCGCCATCGTAAGCGGCGGAGTGGGCTGCCTGCTGGCGGTTGGCTGCATAGCCCACCGCTGGCCGCAGTTGCGCCGCTACAACGGCGATGAGCCGATTGCCGCCGGCTCTGCGGCAGCTTGACGGCTGGACGGCTCACCCATTCAACCCCTCCCACTCGCCCAGCAGGGCTTCCAATTGTTCCTGAATCCGGACGTAGTCCTCTCCCAGGCGCTGTACGGCATTCAGCTCGGAGGGTGGGGCTGCCAGGCGCCGGGCCAGCTCGGCGAGCTTTACCTCCAGCTCGGCGATGCGCTCCTCCACTTCCGCCAGGCGGGTGCGCCGGCGGCGCTCTTCGGGGGCCAGGCCGGAACGACGTTGTGCCGGAGCTGGCCGTGGTTTGCGCTGAAGGGCTTCGGCGGCTTCCCGCTCGAATTCTCGCTGGGCGCGGTATTGGCTGTAGCTGCCCTCGAACACCCGTAGGGCGCTCTGGTCGGGCTCGATCTCCCACACCTGGGTAGCCAGTGCGTCGATCAGGTAGCGGTCGTGGGAGACCAGCAGGATCGTGCCCTGGTAGTCGGCCAAGACCGCCTGCAGGACCTCCTGGGAGGGGATGTCCAGGTGGTTGGTAGGCTCGTCCAGCAGCAGCAGGTTGGCCGGCGTCAGGGAGAGCTTGGCCAGCGCCAGTCGGCCGCGCTCGCCGCCCGAGAGGGTGGAGACCATGCGGAAGGCATCGTCGCCGGTGAACAGGAAGCGCGCCAGGTGGTCGCGTACCTGGGCCAGCAGCAGGTGCGGGGCGACCGACGTGATCTCTTCTACCAGGCTGTACTCGGGGCGTAGGTCTTCGTGGGCCTGGGCGAAGTATGCGATCTCCAGGCTGGCGCCCAGCAGCACCTCGCCTGCCAGCGGCGGCATTTTTCCCAGAAGGGTCTTCAGGAACGTGGTCTTGCCGGCGCCGTTGGGGCCGATCAGGGCGGCGCATTCGCCGCGCTTGAACACCAGGTCTGGGACGCGAAACAGGGGCTGGCCATCGTCCGGGTAACCGATCTCCAGGTTGTAGGTGCGCAGCACCAGGTCCCCCGAGCGCCGGAAGGACTTCAGGTGCAGGTGTAGCTGGGGCGGGCGGTTGACCGGGTCACGCAGGGCGCGCAGCCGCCGGGTTGCTTCCTCCAGGCTCATCATCTGGCTGGCGGCGCCGGTTTCTTCGCTGATCTCGGACCATTTCTTGCCCTGTATGGTATGCAGGCCGCTCTTCTCGATCGCCTCCAGGGTGCGGCTGAGGCGTTTCAGCCGGCCTTTGGCCTGCAGGGTGTTCTGCCCGGCGATATTGCGCTGGATGTACTCCAGGTCTTTCTCCAGGCGCTCCTTCTCGGAGTGGAAGGCCTGCTGGCGCAGCTCCCAGCGCTCCCGGCGCTGCTGCAGGTAGGCGGTGTAGTTGCCGCGGTAGGTCTCCAGCCCGTCGGGCCGCATCTCCCAGATGTGGTCTACTACCCGGTCCAGGAAGTAGCGATCGTGCGAGACGATCAATGTGGCGCCCGCCCAGGCGCCCAGGTAGCCCTCTAACCATTCCACTGCGCGTATGTCCAGGTGGTTGGTCGGCTCGTCTAGGATGAGCAGGTCGGGTTTGGATAGCAGCAGGCGAGCCAGCAGGGCGCGCGTGCGCTGGCCCCCAGAGAGCTGGGGCAGCAGGCGGTGGTGGTCCGACGGGTCGAAGCCCAGGCCGCTCAGTGTCTGGCGGATGCGGGTCTCGTAGGTATAGCCGCCGCGCGCTTCGAATTCCTGCTGCAGCGGGCCATATTGGGCCAGGGCTTCGGCCGCCCTGGCAGGATCGCCCATGGCGGCTTCCAGGCGGGAGAGCTGGGCTTCCAGGGAACGCAGCTCTTCCAGGGTCTGCAGGCATTCCTCCCACAGGGTGCGTTCGCCCACCAGGCTGGCTTCCTGGGGCAGGTAGCCGAGCTTCAGGCCGCGGGCGCGCTGCACCTTCCCGGCGGAGGGCTCTTCCAACCCGACCAGGAGGCGCAGCAGGGTGGTCTTTCCTACCCCGTTTGGCCCCACCAGGGCCACCCGCGCCTCGTGTGGGATGCTTAGGGAAATCCCGCTGAAGATATCGTCGGGGCCGAAGGACTTGGCCAGCCCGCTGGCGGTGATCAGGGACATATCCTGCCGATTATACCTTGGGAACTTGACTTGCCTCCCCTACCAGGTGACGTTATAATCTCTGCGCTTATCGAAATACCAGAATAATGAAGATGTCTATGGAGCAATTCAAACCACCTGAACTAGACAACCCGCGAACCACCCGCTGGCTGAAGGGAGCCTTGTTGGTCGCCTTCCTGCTCGCAGCCGGGCTGACCGCCGCTCTGACCTTCGTCGCCATCCGTGACCTCGTCACCTCCTGGGAGCTGACCAACCTGCCCGGCATCGCCCTGACAGGCCCCACCTCCACCCCCGACGCCTCAGGCGTGATCAGCGGCCCGCGCGAACCCCTGCAACCGGTCGGAGGACCTACCCCGCAGCCCTGGGACGGGGCTAGCAGAGTGACCGTGCTGGTGATGGGCCTGGATTATCGCGACTGGGCGGCAGGCGAGGGCCCTCCGCGCACCGACACCATGATCCTGCTGACCATCGACCCGAGCGGGCTGACCGCCGGCATGCTCTCCATCCCGCGCGACCTGTGGGTCAACATCCCCGGCTTCGAGTATGACCGCATCAACACCGCCTATCGCTCGGGAGAAGCATTCAATCTGCCGGGCGGCGGCCCGCAGTTGGCCATGGATACCGTCGAAGAGCTGCTGGGTGTGCCGATTGATTATTACGCCCAGATCGATTTCTCAGCCTTCGAGCGCTTCATCGACGAGATCGGCGGGGTGAAGCTCGACGTCCAGGAGGAGATCGTCGTCGACCCGCTGGGCGACGATAACACCAAGAAGCTCAAGCCGGGTGTGCAGGTGCTGCCGGGGAGCCTGGCGCTGGCCTACGCCCGGGCCCGCAAGACCGAAGGTGGCGACTTCGACCGCGCCCAGCGCCAGCAGCAGGTGATCCTGGCCATTCGTGACCGTGTCCTGGACTTCAACCTGCTGCCAATGTTGATTAGCAAGGCCCCGCTGCTCTATCAAGAGCTCTCCGCCGGGGTGCACACCAACCTGACCCTGGAGCAGTCCATACAGTTGGCCTGGCTGGCTACCCAGATCCCCGAGGACCGCATCAAGCGCGGCGTGATTGGGCCACCGGAACAGGTGACCCTCAACAAGACCGCCGAGGGCGACGAAGTGCTAAAGCCGATCCATGACAAGATCCGCATCCTTCGTGACGAGATCTTCATCAACACCGGCCCGGTCAGCCCGGTGGCTGCCACCATGACTCCGCTCGACCTGATGAAGGCCGAGGCAGCCCGCATCTCGCTGCTCAATGGCAGCAGCACTGCCGGCCTGGCCGCCAGCACTACGCAGTACCTGCAGTCCCAGGGCGCCACCATCACGGTTACCGGCAACGCCGACCAGTTGTACACCTACACCACGATCTTCGACTACACTGGCAAGCCTTATACGCTGCGCTTCCTGGTGGACCTGATGCAGATCCAACCCAACCGCATCTACAGCCGCTATGATCCCACCAGCCAGGTGGACGTGGTGGTGATCCTGGGCACGGACTGGGCCAGCAACAACCCGCTGCCATAGTCTCAATGGCCCTTGAAACGCTCACCGGCAGCGTAGAGCGCATCACCTTCTACAACCCGGAGAACGGCTACAGCGTGCTGCGCCTGCGCCCGGAGGGCGGGCAGGTGGGCGGGCTGGACCGGGAAGGCCTGGTGACAGTGGTGGGCAACCTGCCGGAAGTGGCTCTGGGGGAAAGCCTGCGCCTGACCGGGCAATGGACCAGCCACGCCCGGCACGGCCTGCAGTTTCAGCCGGAAACCTGCGAGCAGCTCCTGCCCGCCACGCTGGTGGGCATCCGCCGTTACCTGGGCTCCGGGCTGATCAAGGGCATCGGCCCGCGGCTGGCAGAGCGCATCGTGCGCCACTTCGGCCTGCAGACCCTGGAAGTCATCGAAAATCACCCCGAACAGCTGCAAGAGGTGCCGGATATCGGCCGCAAGCGCTCGCGCCTGATCGCCGCCGCCTGGCGGGAGCAGAAGCAGGTCAAGGAAATCATGCTCTTCCTGCATTCCCACGCGGTGAGCACCAACCTGGCGATCAAGGTCTACAAGCAGTACGGCGACCAGGCGCTGCATGTGGTGCGCACGGACCCCTACCGGCTTGCGGCGGACATCTACGGCGTTGGCTTTATGACCGCTGATCGCCTGGCCCAGGACCTGGGCCTGCCCGGCGACCATCCGGCGCGCCTCGAAGCCGGCCTGGTCTACGCCCTGGGCGAGGTGAACGCCGAGGGGCATGTCTTCGCACCCCAATCTGAGATCGTCCGGCGCAGCGCTGAGCTGCTCAGGGTGGACCCGGGCCTGATCTCGCCGGCGCTCGACCGGCTTGCCCAAGCCGACCGGGTGCGGCTGGAGGCTCTCCCCGGCCTGGACGCAGGCGCAGGCAATGGCGAGGCCGCTCCTGAAGCCAAGGCGGAAGAGTTTCCGGTTGAGCACGGGCAGGCAGTGTACCTGGCGCCGCTCTACCAGGCGGAGACTGGCGTGGCTGAGATGCTGAAGGCCCTGGCCCACGAGGTGCCCTCCCGCCTGAGCGACCTGCCACCGGCCTTCGTCGGTTTGCCTCCCGGCCTGAGCGCCGACCAGCAAGCCGCCATCCGCACCGCCCTGAGGAACCCGGTGAGCGTGCTGACCGGTGGGCCGGGCACCGGCAAGACGACCACCTTGAAAGCCCTGATCGAAGCCCTGGAGGTGGGCTTCAAGCGCTACGCCCTGGCCTCGCCCACCGGGCGGGCCGCCAAGCGCCTGTCGGAGGCGGCCGGCCGGCCTGCCAGCACCATACACCGTCTGCTGGGCTACAACCCCGGCGAAGGCTTCCGCTATAACGCCGGCAACCCCTTGCCGGTGGACCTGCTGGTGGTGGACGAGGCTTCGATGCTGGATCTGCCGTTGATGTACCACCTGCTCAAGGCCATCCGGCCCGGCACGCACCTGCTGCTGGTGGGAGACGTGGACCAGCTCCCCTCGGTGGGGCCCGGCGACGTGCTGCGCGACGTGATCGCCAGCGGCCTGGCCCCGGTGACCCGCCTGAAGCTGATCTTCCGCCAGGCTGCCGGCTCCCACATCATCGCCAACGCCCACCGCATTAACCGGGGGGAGATGCCCGCCTTTCCCCCGGCCGACCAGGGCGGCGACTTCTTCTTATTCCCCGCCGAGAGCCCCGAGGAGGCAGCCCGCTGGGTGGAGGAGGTGGTGTGCGAGCGCATCCCGGCCCGCTTCGGCCTGCACCCGCGTGACCAGGTGCAGGTGCTGGCGCCCATGCACCGCGGCCCGGCGGGAGTGGAGGCGCTCAACGAGCGGTTGCAGGCGCGCCTCAACCCACCCCTGGCGATGAAGCCGGAGAAGAGCCTGTTCGGGCAGCTCTATCGCCTGGGCGATAAGCTGATGCAGATTCGCAACGATTACGACAAGGACGTCTACAACGGCGACATCGGTTACCTGGCGGCGATTGACCCCCTCGAGCATACCCTGACGCTGGAATTCGACGGGCGGCGAGTGAACTACGATTGGAGCGAGGCCGACCAATTGGTGCTGGCCTACGCCGTGACGGTGCACAAGTCCCAGGGCTCGGAATTTCCGGCCGTGGTGGTGCCGGTGCTCACCGCCCACTACCTGATGCTGCAGCGCAACCTGCTCTACACTGCGGTTACACGCGCCCGCCGGCTGTGCGTGCTGGTAGGCAGCCGCACGGCGATCGGGATCGCCGTGCGCAACGATAAAGTCGCCCTGCGCTACTCCGCGCTGGACTGGCGGTTGCGCGGCTAGCCGGCGGCCTGCCCGGCCTCCCAGGCCAGCAGCCAGGAATCGTAGGCTGCCGCCCAGTTGGCGTCGTCGACCACCAGGTGCTTTTCGACGCCGTCCCGGTCCAGGATGGTGAAGGCACGCTCGGGCCGCCCGTCGTCCTGCACTTCCACGGTGCAGTCCACCGGGGTGACCTCGCCGCGCAGGAAGTGCCAGGCGAAGTGGGCCTCGCAGGCCGGGTCCCAGCAGGCGCAGTCGCGCCGGTCGATCACGATCTTCATCACTACCTCCACGATCCGCTGTTAAGAGATAATTCAATACCAGTTTAGCGGAATCCTTCGTCGGGGTAAATGGACAATTGGCATGTTTTTCGGCGACATTAAGCCGGAGTCAGGGCTGGCTGAAGACCAGCCGCCAGGCGCCGTAGTAGCGCCCGCCCGGCCCGCCCTCGCACTCCGCCGCCGAGAGGTCTGCGATGGGCTGCCCGCCCTCGGCCAGGCGCAGGGTGTAGACGGTGCCGGGCGTCATGGCGAAGTCGGCGTAGCCCAGGCTGAGCTCGGGCTTCAGGCCGGTGAAGAAGTGCTCTTCGCCGCCTTGCCAGGTGATCATCACCTCCACCCCCGGCACGGGCTGCCCGGCAGCATCGTAGGCCAGCACCTGAATCAGGGCCTCGGGCAGCTCGGGATCGCAGAACAATTCGCGCGACTGCAGCACGAACGGCGAGCCGGGCGTGGGGGTGGCGGTGCGGGTGGGCAGCAGGGTTGGGGTGTCGAAGGGGGTGGCGCCGGGTGCAGCGGTAATCGTGACGGGCGTGTTGCCGGCAGTTGGGCTGGCCGGCGCGCCGGGATTGGGGGATGGGATTCCCTCCGTGGGGGTCAGGGCTGCGCCGGGCGGGTTGGCGCTCTCCGTGGGGGTGGCTTCCTGCGCCGGGCCGGACCCCGGCGGCGAGGTCGGGGAATGCGAGCCGGCCGGCTGCCCTAGCGCCAGGGCCAGGCTACCCAGGGCACTGGCCTCGGCCGGCGCATTGCCCCCCGCCAGGCTGCGCTGGGCCTGCCCGGCCACCGCCCGCACCGGGTCTGGGTCGCCCAGCAGCTCCAGGCGGGCGCGCGCCCGCACCAGGTCGCCGGTGGCGGCATAGGCAGCGGCGATTAGCGCGCGATAGGTGTCTTTGAATTGTGGGTGCAGGGCGGCGGGCGAGGAGTCGAAGTACCGCACCGGGCTGAGCAGGCGGGCGTAGACCAGACCCAGCACCGCGCCCAGCACCAGGCCGGTGAGCAGGTACCAAGAGCCGCGTTGTTCGCTCATGGCACCGGGCTCCCGGTGGCTACTTCGGGCAGGCCCAGGGCGCGCCCCAGGGCGAGCATCAGGGCCAGGTCGGCCTCGGCGTAGCCCTGCTCCTGGGCGAACTGGAGCGCCCGCCCCACGGCGTCGCCGGGGACGGCTTCGCCCAGCAGGGCCAGGCGGCGCACGGCCAGCCCCAGGTCGCCGTCGGCCTGGTAGGACTCGGCCACCATCAGCACGTAGTCAGTCTTATAGTCGATGCGCAGGGACTGGGGAGAGGCGCCGCTCACGGCGGGTGGCCTGACCACCCAGGCGTAGAAGATCCCGCCGGCGGCGCCCAACAGCACGGCGAGCAGGAAGCGGATCCAGCGGCCCATGGCTTGTGTATTGTGCCACAAGTTGAGGAAGGGGGGAAGGGGGTTTCGTGACCATCGTCATCCGGCAACGCATGTGCCTGCTCGGCGAGGTGGTGGGCGAGTAGGTGGTATTGAATCCGGTCGGTAGAATGGTCTAGCGGGAAAGGGTGCGTTTAGGGGTGCGTTTTTCGTGGGCTGAAATGGATGAAATCGCCATCATGCCTAACCACGTGCATGGGATAATTGTGATTGATGACCATCGTAGGGGCGCAGCGGGTTTTTCTGACTGGCAGCGCAATATTTATGAGCACGTCATCCGCAGCCAGGACGAATGGGAACGCATCTGCAGCTACATCCAGGGTAATCCGGCCCGGTGGTCGGCCGATCGCCAACATCCACGATATATGACTTGTAGGGGCGCAGCAGATACCGGGCGTAACGATGGCTACAATCCGATCTGCTGCGCCCCTACAATACGCCCGCTGCCCTCCTACCCGCCCCGCGCCCGCGCCGGACGGCCTCGTCCAGCGCGAGGGCAAAGGCCTCGTTCTCCTCCGGAGTGTTGTAGAAATACGGCGAGACGCGCACTACCCCCGGGCGATTGTCGACGATGATTCGCCGCTGCGCCAGGGCGCGCGTCACCCCAGCCGGGTTTTCCACCGGCACCGCGGTGATGCCGGCGTGGCGCCCGGGATCGGCGGGGATGCGCAGGCGGTAGCCACGCTCCTGCAGGCGCCCGGCCAGGTCCTGGTTGAGCAGGGCGGTGCGGAGGCGCAGGTTGGCGGGGCCGATGGCGTTGATGATCTCCAGCCCGGCCCGGGCGGCGTACAGTGCCGCCACCGCCGGGGTGCCGGCCTCGAAGCGCCCGGCGTCGTCGCGAAATTCCATGTTGCGCGGGTCGAAGTCGAACTGGCAGCGCTGGCCAAACCAGCCGGCCACAGTGGGACGGAGGCTGGGGATCAGCTCGCGGCGCACGTACAGGAAGGCCACGCCCGGCCCGCCAATCAGCCACTTCAGCCCGCCGGTCACCAGGAAGTCCACCCCGGCCTGCTTGACGTCGATGGGCACCTGGCCCGTCCCCTGGTAGTCGTCGATCAGGCACAGCGCCCCGTGGCGGTGGGCGATCTCGGCCAGGGCGGCCACGTCTTGCAGGTAGCCGCTGGTGTAGTACACCCGGCTGGCGGCCAGCAGGGCGGTGCGCTCGTCCACCGCCTCGGCAAAGGCCTCCAGCGGCACGTGCACCCCATCCGGCGAGGACAGGATGGCGGTCGAGACCCCCAGCGGCTCCTTGGCCAGGAAGTGGTGGCACAGGGTGGGGAAATCAAGCTCGCAGGCCACCACCCGATTGTGGGCGGCGAAGTCCAAGCTGGAGCTGATCGCCGCCAGGGCGGAGGAGACGTTGGGCATCACTGCCACCTCGTCCACCGCCGCGCCCACCAGGCGGGCGAACTCGCGGCGGGTCTGGTCAAGCTCCTTGAGCCAGTCGGAGTACCAGGCGGCGGCGCCGTGCGCCTGCCACTGGTCCAGAAAGCGCCGGACGGCGGCCCGCGAGCGGCGCGAAAGCTGCCCCAGCGAGCAGGTGTTCAGGTAGACGCTCTTGCGCAGGCCAGGGAATTCCCCCCGCCAGCGGTCCCAGTCAGGTTCGGGCATTTAGAGATCAGCGATTAGCGGCCCGCAAGCACCTGGCGCAGGGCCGCCAGCAGCAGGGTGACGTTCTCGCGCCGGCTGCTGAAGCCCATCAGGCCCACCCGCCACACCTGGCCCTTGAGCGGGCCGAAGCCGCCGGCGATTTCGATGTTGAACTCGTCCAGCAGCCGCCGGCGCACGGCCAGGTCGTCGGCCGCGGTCGGCACCTGCGGGGTGCTCAGGGTGGGCAGACGGTGCTGGAGCGGCACAAGGAGCGGCAGGTCCAGCTCTTCCAGGCCGGCCCACAGCAGCTCGGCGTTCGCCCGGTGGCGGGCGAAGCGAATCTCCAGGCCCTCCTCGGCCACCATGCGCAGCGCCTCGCGCAGGGCGTAGTTCATGGTAATGGGGGCGGTGTGGTGGTAGGTGCGCTCGGCCCCCCAGTACTTGTCCAGCAGGCTCAGGTCCAGGTACCAGTTGGCCACCAGCGTGCGCCGTGAACGCAGCACCTGGCGCGCCCGCGGCGAGACGGTGAGCGGGGCCAAACCGGGCGGGGCCGAGAGGCACTTCTGCGAGCCGCTGTAGGCCACGTCGACCCCCCAGGCGTCGATCTCCACCGGCAGGCCGCCCAGCGAGGTGACTGTGTCCAGCACCAGCAGGGCACCGTGCTGGTGTGCGGCTGCGGCGATCTCGGCGATGCCTGGCTGAAGGGCGCCGGTAGAGGTCTCGGCGTGCACCAAGGCCAGCAGCTTGTAGTCCTTGCCTTTAAGGGTGGCCTCGATCTCGCCCGGGTCGAATACCTGTCCCCAGGGGCGCTCCAGCCGCTCGACCTGGGCGCCGTAGCGCCCGGCCATCTCGAACAGGCGCTCGCCGAAGTAGCCGTTGATGGCAACCAGGACGCGATCGCCTGGCTCGATGAAGTTGCACAGGGCGGCCTCCATACCGGCGCTGCCGGTGCCGGAGACCGGGATGGTGAGCTCGTTCTGGGTCTGGAAGACGTAGCGCAGCAGGCCCTGCACCTCGCTCATCAGGGCCAGGAACTGGGGGTCCAGGTGGCCGACCAGCGGTGTGGCCATGGCGCGCAACACACGCGGCGGCACCATGCTCGGCCCCGGGCCCAGCAGGATGCGCGGAGATAAGTCCAGCTCGCGGATGGGTTCAGGCTGCATGTAAGTGCTCTCCTGGTTGAGGTGATGCGGCGCTCCCCCCTCAGAGACAGCCAGGGCGAGTGTACCATAGGGCGGGGCAGGCTGTCAAAAGTGAGCTCCCCTCGCTGAATGGTGCAACGGTTGCCAGGATCGCGGGTTAAATTATTGACTCACAGGGATCAAATTGCTATACTGAATCCATAATCTGCGCCGCCACGTGGGGGGCAGGCGCGTCGTCTCTTGGGGATGGACAGAAAAGGAGGTGCAGCCCAGACAAGCTGTTCATAAACAGGATACTTCATTTACTGCAAATGGTCCGATGAAAGGAGCAGGCAATATGAAGACGGTTTTTGTTCATCCGGAGCGCTGCATCGGCTGTAAACAGTGCGAAGTAGCCTGTGCAGTCGCTCATTCACAGACCAAGAACCTTTTTTTGTCCGTATTCGAGACTCCCCCGCCCAAGCCCCGCATCCATGCCGAGCCCGGGCTCGCCTTGAACACCGCTTTTCCAAACAAGTGCCGGCATTGCAATCCCGCCCCATGTATGACGGTTTGCCCCACTGCCGCCATTCAGCGCGCCGTGGATCACCCGGAGATCGTCCTGATCGAGGCCAGGAAGTGCATAGCCTGTGCGATGTGCGCCATGGTGTGCCCATTCGATGTCATCACCTACCATCCCGTCGCGGCTGCCCTTGGAAAGGCGACCGTGGCCGTCAAGTGCGATCATTGCATCGAACGGCAGCGCCAGGGTAGCACCCCGGCCTGTGTGGAAGTCTGCAAGGTGAATGCACTTGAATTTGGCGAAGTCAATGAGCTGGTGAAGTCTGCTCGCACGCGCTACTCGCAGGCGGTTTCACTGGCGGTCGCCCAGGTGAGCAGTGAAATAACCGCCCTGCCCGTAAACGTGGATGCCTGGCGCCGTCTGGGTGCGGCGATAACTCATTTGAACGCCGATGGCAAGAAAGGAGCGTGAGACATGGCGATCATCAGTGGCAATGGCTTTAAGCAACGCAGCATCAACGCAGATACCCGGGCCATGCTGGAGGTGGCCCGGCGCGAAGGGATAGAAACGGTGTGGGACCGGCTGGAGAAACAGCAGCCCCAGTGCGGATATTGCAATCTGGGGACCAGTTGCCGCATCTGCGCCATGGGACCCTGCCGGGTGGACCCCTTTGGCGAGGGCCCGCAGAAGGGCGTCTGTGGGGCGGACGCCGACATCATCGTGGCCCGCAACCTGGCGCGCATGATCGCTGCCGGCGCATCAGCCCATTCCGACCACGGGCGCGACATCCTGGAGTCCCTGCACCTGGTGGGGGAGGGCAAGACGGATGCCTATCGGATCGGCGACCCCGAGAAGCTCAAGAGGTTGGCCGCTGAATATGCCATCCAGGCTGATGGCAAAGACGACCAGGAGATCGCCGCGGAGCTGGCCTGGGAAATGATGGAAGACTACGGCATGCGTCGTAAGAAATTGCCCATGGCTGCCCGGGCGCCAAAAGCCCGCCAGGAGATCTGGGAGAGGACAGGCGTCTATCCGCGCGGCATCGACCGGGAGAACGTCGAGAGCCTGCACCGTACCCACATGGGGGTCGACAATGACTGGGTCAACATCCTGCTGCACGCCGTGCGCACCGGGTTGAGCGATGGCTGGGGCGGGTCGATGTTGGCCACCGAGCTCTCCGATACGCTCTTTGGGTTGCCCACTCCCAGGCTCTCCAGCATGAACCTGGGCGTGCTCAAACCCGATCAGGTCAACATCATCCTGCATGGCCACAACCCGATGCTCTCAGAAGTCATCGTCGCTGCTTCACAGGATCCGGAGCTGCTCGATCTGGCGAAGCAAAAGGGAGCTCAGGGGATCAACCTGGCCGGGATTTGCTGTACGGGGAACGAGGTGTTGATGCGCAGGGGCATCCCCATGGCAGGCAACCATCTGATGCAGGAGCTGGCGATCATGACCGGCGTGGTAGAGGCCATGGTCGTGGACTACCAATGCATCATGCCTGCGGTGACCGAGACAGCCCGCTGTTATCACACGAGGGTCATCAGCACCTTTGATAAGGCCAAGTTTCCCGGTGCCGAGCATATCTCCTTCGATCCTGCACGGGGGATGGAGATCGGCAGGCGCATCGTCCGAACGGCGGTAGAGAACTACGCCAACCGCGTGGCTGCCAGGGTCTACATCCCGGTGGAGCCGGTCAGCATGATGACAGGCTTCTCCATCGAGGCCATCCTGCAAGCGCTGGGCGGGACGCCGCAGCCGTTGATCGATGCCATCGTCGCCGGCCAGATTCGCGGCGCAGCCGGCGTGGTGGGCTGCAACAACCCCAAGATCAAACAAGACCTCGGCCATACGGAGCTCACCAGGCGCCTGATCGAGAACGACATCCTGGTCGTAGTGACTGGCTGTGCCACCGTCGCCGACGGCAAGGCGGGCCTGATGGTCCCCGAGGCCGCCGACCAGGCTGGGCCAGGGTTGAGCGCGGTCTGCAAGGCGCTCGGCATACCGCCAGTCCTGCACCTTGGCTCGTGCGTGGATAATACCCGCATTCTAGTGTTGGCTGCCGCTCTGGCCAATACCCTGGGCGTGGACATCAGCGACCTGCCGCTGGCAGGCGCCGCACCCGAATGGTATTCGGAGAAGGCGGTCGCCATCGGCGCTTATGTGGTCGCCTCGGGCATCTACACCGTGCTGGGGACCACACCGCCGGTCTTCGGCAGTCCGAATGTGGTCAAACTGCTGACCGAGGGGCTGGAGGATGTCTTCGGCGCCACCTTCGCCGTCGAGCCGGATCCGAACCGGGCCGCGGTGTTAATTCGCCGGCACATCGAGAAGAAGCGCGCTGCGCTCAAGCTCCCCGCCCTCGACCCCGGAAGCATCGCCATGCCGGAAGCCGAGCTGGCGCTGGCATGATTCCCCCCACCCCTACCTCGGAGAAAGAGTCCCGGTGGGGGGAAAGGAGGCGCTCATGAAAATCGTCATTATTGGCGCCGGGCCGGCTGGGGTGAGCGTGGCTGAAACCGTGCGTGCCTATGATTCTCAGGTCGAGCTGGTAATGCTCAGCGCCGAACCCTATCCACCTTATTCGCCGCCGGCGATGATCGATCACTTCATGACCGGATCGAATGCCCACATGTGGCGTGACCAGGGCTGGCCGGAACAAACCGGCGTGGACTACCGCAGCGGAGTGAAAGTCAACGCCATCGAGCCAGATGACCATCGTGTCAGTCTTACGGATGGCAGCTATCTGGGCTTCGACCAGTTGGTGATCGCCACCGGCGGGCGATTATACGCCCCCCTGGAGGGGTCGGAGATGCCGGGGGTGTACAATTTCAAGTCGCTCAGCGCCGCGCAGGCACTGGTCGATAAGGTGAAGAGCGGGGAAGCGCACAGCGCAATCGTCGTCGGTGCGGGGTTCATCGGAATGGAAATTGCCCTGTTGCTGCGTGAATTGGGCATAACCGTGATCCAGCTTGAAATGCTCGACCAGGTGATGGCGGACATGCTGGATGCGGCCGCCGCCTTGATTGCCCTGCAGGTCCTGCGCCAGCGCGGTGTAGACGTGCGGCTAAAGACCAGAGCGACCGCCTTTATCGGCGACGAACAGGTCAGAGGCGTCCGGCTGGAGTCCGGCGAGGAGCTGGAGGCAGATGTGGTCGTTGCCGCCACAGGTTTAAGACCCAACCTGGAGCTGTTGGCGGGCAGCGGCATTGCCCACAATTGGGGCATCTGCGTGGATGAGCATTTGCGCACGAATATGCCGGATATCTATGCCGCCGGCGACGTGGTCGAAGCCCCCGACCGTTTGACCGGCCGCGTGTACGTCCATGCCAACTTTCCGAATGCGGTTGAGCAGGGGCGGGTGGTTGGCTTAAACCTGGCCGGGTACATCACGACCTACCCAGGCGCGGACCGTATGAACAGCCTGAAACACCTGGGGCTGCCCATCATGGCGGTTGGCCTTAAGGAGGGCGACGAAGTCATGCAGCGGAGATCGGATGGTCGCCTGCGCACGCTCTATCTTAATGACAACCGCCTGGTCGGATTCCAGTTGGTCGGCGATATCAACGCTGCGGGCGTTCTCAGGACGCTACTGATCCAGGGACAGGACATCCGGCCACTCAAAGACCGCTTGCTCGACCTGAACTTTGGGCAGGGCATGGTGGCCTGGAACGCAATCGCCCCATCTGCCTAGGTTCAGTGGGTGAATCTCTACAGGACGCGGGTCGAAAGCCAGGCCCGTGTCCTGTATTTTGACGATTGCCGACAACGATTGAGCGCTCCCCTAAAAATCTGGCATCTATTATAAAATAATATTTAATGATAAAATAATTTTAATAATTCTGATTTATCCCCAGTGATCGCTGATCCATTCCTCCTGTCCCCACTCCTTCCATGCCCTCCATCCAATTCCTGCAAGACTTTGCGTTGATCAGGACCCTGGCCGACCCGCGCCGGCTGGACATCCTGCGCCGCCTGATGGCCAACCCCGCCACCCTGGCCCATTTAGGGCGGGCCATCGGCCAGCACCCCGCCTGGGTGCGCCACCACCTCAAGCAGCTCGAAGCGGCTGGCCTGGTAGAGTTAGTCCGGGTGCAGGTCTCGGGCGGCTTCGTGGAGAAATATTACCAGGCGACGGCGCAGGCCTTTTCCGTTCAGCAGGTCATATTGCCGCGGGCGGCGGAGAGCGGTGCCCTGGTGCTGATGGGCAGCCACGACCTGGCGCTGGAACTGCTCTCCCAGGAGCTGCTTGGCGCTGGCGCCGGGCTGCAGCTCCTGGCCCTGCCGGTAGGCAGCCTGGAAGGGCTGGTGGCCCTGCGCCAGGGGTTTAGCCACCTGACCGGATGCCACCTGCTGGACTTCGAGAGCGGCGAGTATAACCGCTCCTACGTGCGCCACCTGCTGCCCGACCGGGCGGTCAGCCTGGTCACCCTGGCCCATCGCCAGCAGGGATTGCTGGTTTACCCGGGCAATCCGCTGGGCTTGCACAGCCTGCAGGACCTGGGGCGGGATGACGTGCGCTTGATCAACCGTAACCGGGGATCGGGCACCCGTCTATGGCTGGACGAGCAATTGAGGCGCCTGGGCATCCTTCCGGCACAGGTGCGCGGCTACGATCGGGAGGCCCCCACGCATACCGGGCTGGCCCAGGCCATCCTGGCCGGCCAGGCAGACGTGGGCCTCGGCCTGCAGGCTGCTGCCTCTCAGGCCGGCCTGGGCTTCATCCCGCTGTTCCAGGAGCGCTACGACCTGGTGCTGCCCCAGGAACAGGTGGGGGAAAATTCGTTCCAGGTCCTGGGCGAGTTGCTGTCCGGGAAGGATTTTCACCGCCGCGTGGAGGCGCTGCCGGGCTACGCCGCCTCTCACACCGGCGAGCTGGTCCCTCTACACGGGAAGATGCCTTGAGAAGAGCAAGGTTATCCAAATAGAAAGGAACATCGAATGAGCCAGCAAAGAACATCACATCGTGTAGCGTGTAACAAAATCCTGGACATCTGCCTGATGTTCGTCGGAGTGATTCTGGCTGCCTGCAGCCCTACCCCGGCGACTCCTGTTGATACGACGGTAGTGCCACCCTCCAACTCGGCCATCATCCTGGCAACCACCACCAGCACCCAGGACTCCGGCCTGCTGGACGTGCTGATCCCGGCCTTCGAACAACGGAGCGGCTCTACGGTAAAGACCATCGCCGTAGGCAGTGGTCAGGCGCTGGAGATGGGCAGGCAGGGCAACGCCGATGTGTTGCTGGTGCATTCCCCGGCCGCGGAGCAGGAGTTCATGCAGGCCGGCTTCGGCGCGCAACGCCTGGTGGTGATGCACAACTACTTTCTCCTGGTTGGCCCGCCGGGCGACCCGGCAGGGATAACTGGGCTGGGGTCGACAGCCGAGGCCCTGGCGAAGATCGCCGCTATCCAGGCGGTTTTCGTCTCTCGGGGGGATGATTCGGGCACCCACAAGGCGGAGCTGGCCCTGTGGGAGAAGGCCGGCCTGCAGCCCCAGGGCGAGTGGTACCTGGAATCGGGCCAGGGGATGGGGACCACACTGACCATCGCCTCCGAGAAGGGCGCCTACACCCTGTCGGATCGCGGCACCTACCTGGCATTGCGCCAGGACCTGAACCTGGATATCCTGGTGGATGGCGACCAGGCTTTGCTGAACATCTACCATGTGATCACCGTAAATCCGCAAAAGTGGCCCAGGGTGAACGTGGATGGTGCCCGATCCCTGGCGGCGTTCCTGACCTCGCCCGAGGCCCAGCAGATGATCGGCGAGTTCGGCGTAGAGCAATACGGCGAGCCGCTCTTCTTTCCCGACGTTATCCCGGCGACTCCATAATCTAAGAAGCGTACCATGCACCTGATCCTCGAAGGCATTCGGCAGGCGGTTCTCCTCCTGCTGCGCGGCGACCGGGAAGTGTGGCAGATCACCCTGCTCTCGCTGCAGGTTTCGGGAGCCGCCACCGGCATCAGCCTGTTGCTGGGCCTGCCTCTGGGTACCTGGCTGGCATTCGGCAGGTTTCCGGGACGCGCTTTCCTGCTCAGCCTGGTCAACACCGGTATGGCCCTGCCGCCGGTGGTGGTTGGGCTGTGGGTAGCGATCGTGTTGTGGCGCAGCGGCCCATTGGGAGACCTGGGGCTGATCTATACCCCGGCGGCGATCGTGATCGCCCAGACCGTGATCGCTGCGCCGGTGGTCACCGGCCTGACGGTGGCAGCCCTGCAGGCGCTGGACCCGCGCCTGCAACACCAGTTGCTGGGCCTGGGGGCTTCCCGCCTGCAGATGGTGCTGGCCTTGTGGCGCGAGGCGCGCCTGCCCCTGCTGGCAGCCTTGATGGCTGGCTTCGGCAGCGTGATCTCCGAGGTGGGCGCCTCGATGATGGTGGGCGGCAATATCCGCGGCCAGACGCGGGTGTTGACCACGGCGATCGTTCTGGAGACCGGCAAGGGGAATTTTGCCCCGGCCATCGCTCTGGGCCTGTTGTTATTGGCGCTGGCCTACCTGGTGAACCTGGCCCTGACCTGGTTTCAACAGCGGGGGACGCGAAGGTGAACCAGGCGTTGGGAGCAGGCGCCTCAGACGTTCCCTTCAGGCAGTCGAACACCATCCTGGAGGTGCGCGGCCTGAAGGTCCAACGCGGCGGGCGCACGGTGCTCGAGGTGGAGCATCTGGCGGTAGAGCAGGGGGAGGTGCTGGCGGTGATCGGCCCCAACGGCGCGGGCAAGAGCACCCTGTTGCTGGCGTTGGCCCGCCTGCTGCGTCCCAGCCTTGGGCAGATATTCTTCCATAATCGGCCACTGGAGGCCCTGTCCGACCTGGCCTACCGGCGCCGCATCGGATTGGTGCTGCAGGAGCCGCTGCTGCTGTCTGGATCGGCCTTCACGAACGTGGCCGCCGGGTTGCGCTTCCGCCGATTGCCGCGCGCCGAGGCCAGGCGCCGCGCCGAGCAGTGGCTGGCGCGGCTGGGCATCCGCCACCTTCGTGACCGCCCGGCGAGGCTGCTCTCGGGCGGCGAGGCGCAGCGAGTCAGCCTAGCACGCGCCTTTGCCCTACAGCCGGAGCTGCTGCTGCTGGACGAGCCCTTTGGCGCCCTGGATCCCCCCACCAGGAACAGGCTGCAGATCGACTTCCAGACGCTGCGGGCTGCAACCGGGGTCACGACGGTCTTCGTCACCCACGACTTGGACGAAGCCCTGCTGCTGGGCGACCGGGTGGCGATCCTGCTGGAGGGTCGCCTGCGGCAGGCTGGCAGCCCTCAACAAGTATTCAACGCCCCGGCCGACGGTGGGGTGGCGGCTTTTGTTGGGGTGGAGACGGTGGTGGCAGGGCGGGTGGCTGCCAACATGGAGGGCAGGCTGCTGGTGGAAATCACCCCTGGCGGACAGCAGTTGGAGGCGGTGGGCGAGCTGGAGGTTGGCCGGCAGGTGCTGTTTTGCCTGAGGCCTGAAGACGTGACCCTGTGGCCGCAGGGCAAGGCGCACCCTTCCAGCGCCCGCAATCGCTTGGCAGGGCGCATCGTACGATTGGCGCCCCAAGGCCTGCTGGTGCGGGTGGAGGTGGACAGCGGTTTCCCGCTGACGGCCCTGGTCACGCGCGCTTCAGCGGAGGAGATGGGCCTGGCGGAGGGGATGCTCGTAGCAGCGGCATTCAAAGCCAGCGCCGCCCACCTTATTCCCAGGGCATAAGTCAGGCTCCCGCCGCTTCCCCTGGCGTTCGACTATTCCACTTCCCAGGGCGGGGATCCGCTGCCGCCAGCGCCGCGCAGCGAAGCGCGCACTGGCTCCGCCAGCTCGGGCAACAGGTCAGCCACAGCTGCCAGCAGGCCGAAGCAGCCAACGATCATCATGTCGCCGAACGGCACGGCGAACTGAGGCCTCAAGGAGGAGCTGCGCATCAGGCCTCGCCGCGGACCGGTCACTGCTACCCCGAAATCCCCGGCGCTTAAATCCAGCCCTTTTGGTTCGTACACCAGCGCGCCGTGACCCTGGTCGCCGAATACGTCGGCGTGCTGCAGGCTGCCGTCCGCCAGGGCCAGCAACAGCCGCTCCAGCTTGGGCAGGTCGACCAGGCCGGTGTGATGCTCGAACACCCCTTCGATGCCCGCCGGGCCCAGGCGGAAGGCAAGCGTGTGGAAGTTGCCCACGTTGGCCACCAGGATCCTCCTTTGGGCGGCCACCAGCGGGTCGAAGGTGGCACCTAATATCGCTGCAGGAGCGGTGTCCATCACCACCAGGGGGATGTCGGGGTCCAGGGCAACGGCAGGAGGGAAAGCTCCCTCCCCACGGGCGGAAGCGACTACCGCCTGCAGGCGGGTCATAATGGGTGACACATGATCGGCCAGGTAGGCAAAGGCGCTGAGTGGGGAGTGCCCCGCGTTGTGCTCATCGCGGAAGGCCCGGATGCGGGCATCCAGGTAGTCGAAGCGGAACTGGCGATCGGAGTAGCCCGGCGGGGAGTTCCCGTGGTCGAAGACAGCCACGGCTACTGCTGCCAATCCCTCCAGGCTCACCCCGAAGCGCCCCAGGGCGTCGCGGATGGCCGGGTAGTCGAAGTCGCGCAGCTCCAGCCGCAGCACCGTGTCCGGCAGGCGCTTGGCTTCGTCTTCGGACAGGACGCGCACCCCCAGCTCCTCTACTGCCTGCAAGTCGTCGTTGAAAGAGCGGGCAGCCTGCGGTGTGGCATAGACAGGCAAACTAGCGCGCAGGTGGTCTTCGGCGGCCCACTGGCTGGGCCCGCCGCCCATGGTCACGCCACTCAGTAACACCGCCTGACCCCGGCGTGTGGCCTCATGCAGCCGCCGGGCGACGATCAGGGTAGGCGAAGGCAGCACCAGCTTGAGGCCGTTCTCCAGGTCCAGGCGGGAATCGTACAGGTAGATGTCTTGCGTGCCGGTGCCGACGTCAACGGTGAGGATCTGCATGCGCCCAATTCTGGTAGATAATGATCTTTGGCGGGTGGTTTCGTGTGGGGCAGTTTACCACATTTTGCCCCTATCAAAGATCTCTCCGGAGAACCGTGTAGTTCACCACCTCCCCCGCGAGATAATGCGCTCTATCCCATCCCCATCAGTTCAGGTATACTTTTGGTCGATTTATAGCCTTTCGCCCATACTCATTCTATGTCAGTCTCGTCTCCCTTATTAAGTGCTGCACTTTCGAGGTTGAAGGATGACAATCGATGCAGAAAAGGCGCGCTGGATCGAACAGACATTGAAACCAGCGCTCGATCGATCGCCGGAGCGTAAGCCGGAGTTCACCACCCCCTCTGATATTCCGCTGCCGCCGGTGCTGTGCCCCCTGGACCCAGAACCGGATTACATGGAGAGGCTCGGCTTTCCTGGTGAGTACCCCTTCACGCGGGGGGTGCAGCCGAGCATGTATCGCGGCCGTTTGTGGACCATGCGCCAGTACGCTGGATTCGCCAGCGCCGAGGAATCTAACCGGCGCTACCGCTACCTTTTGGAGCAGGGCCAGACCGGCCTCTCGGTGGCCTTCGACCTGCCCACTCAGATCGGCTACGACGCCGACGCTCCCCTCGCCCACGGCGAGGTGGGCAAGGTAGGCGTCTCGATCTGCTCATTGGAAGACATGCAGACTTTATTCCGCGACATCCCCCTGGACAAGGTATCCACCAGCATGACTATCAATGCCCCGGCAGCCATCCTGCTGGCCATGTACATCGCCGTGGCCAGGCGCCAGGGTGTGGAGGTTCGGGCGCTGCGCGGCACGGTGCAGAACGATATCCTGAAAGAGTACATTGCTCGCGGCACCTACATCTTTCCCCCCCGGCCTTCCATGCGGCTGATCACCGATCTGTTCTCATTTTGCCAGAGGGAAGTGCCGCACTGGAACACAATCAGCATCTCAGGGTATCATATCCGTGAGGCCGGTTCGACTGCCGTTCAGGAGGTTGCCTTCACCCTGGCGAATGCCATCGCCTATGTCCAGGCGGCGGTGGAAGCCGGGCTGGACGTAGACAGCTTCGCCGACCAGATCTCCTTCTTCTTCAATGCGCACAATAACTTCCTGGAGGAGATCGCCAAATTCCGCGCCGCCCGAAGGATGTGGGCCAGCATCATGCGGCATCGCTTCAAGGCCCAGAAGCCGCGCTCCTGGATGCTGCGCTTCCATACCCAGACCGGCGGCTCCACCCTGACTGCTCAACAGCCCGAGAACAACGTGGTGCGGGTCACGTTGCAGGCCCTGGCGGCGATCCTGGGCGGCACCCAGTCCCTGCATACCAACAGCATGGACGAGGCCTTGTGGCTGCCCACGGAGAAATCGGTGCGGCTGGCCTTGCGCACACAGCAGGTAATCGCTTACGAGTCCGGTGTGGCAGACAGCATCGATCCGTTGGCTGGCTCCTATCTGGTCGAATACCTTACAGAGGCGGTCGAAGCCGGGGCACAGGAATACATCCGCAAGATCGACGAAATGGGTGGGGCGTTGGTAGCCATCCAGAGCGGCTATTTGCAGCGTGAGATACAGGAAGCGGCCTACCGTTACCAGCGAGCGGTGGAGCGCGGCGAGGAGATCGTGGTGGGGGTGAATGCCTTCCAGGTTGATGAAGAAGTCGAGCTGGAACGGCTGCAGGTGGACCCGGCGATTGAAGCCGGGCAGGTTGCCCGATTGGCTGATCTGCGCGCCCGCCGGGATAATGCCCGGGTCGATGAATTGCTCTCCTGGCTGGAAGGCGAGGCGCGCGGCACCGCTAATCTGATGCCCTTGTTGATCGAGTGTGTGGAGAACAACGTCACCCTGGGCGAAACCTGCTGCGTGCTGCGTGCGGCCTGGGGGGAGTACGAGCCGCCGGAATGGGGGTAAACTTGGCAGGCAGACCTCTTGAGCGCCGGACAGCGCCGCCGCTCCGTGGGTGATCGATTCTACAGGAGACCATAGAAGGACCAGGATACCATGCCACATATCAAACGCATTGACCATATCGCCATCGTCGTGGAAGACATTGACCAGGCCCTGAGGTTTTGGCGCGATGCCCTGGGACTGGAATTGCACCATGTGGAAGATGTGCCCGACCAGATGTCGGTAGTGGCATTCCTGCCCACCGGTGAGAGCGAGGTTGAGCTGGTCAAACCGGCTACCGAGGACTCAGGTGTTGCCCGCTATCTGAAGAAGCATGGACCGGGAGTGCACCACATCTGCTTCGAGGTGGATGACATCGAAGACTGCCTGCAACAGCTAATGGATAGAGGCATCAATTTGATCAATGAGCAACCCATAATCGGCACCGGGGGCAAGAAGATCGCCTTCATCCACCCGGAGAGCACCCATGGCGTGCTGATAGAGATGTACCAACTCACCGAGGAAGAACCGCTCATCCGCCTGGAGCGCGCTAGCAGCCTGGCAGAGCGTGTAGTAGCGGGGGGCATGATCATGAGCGCCGCTGCACTGGCCTTCCTGCGGGCGCTGCGCAACGACGGAGGGCGCAAGAAGCTCGAAAACGGTGGTTTCTTGCCAGACGAGGCCAGGAATTGAACGGGTACGCCCTGCAGCGGGGCGAACATCGCCGGACATATCCCTTGCATGGCTGGTTAGGCCTGGGACTGGTAGCGGTGTTCTGGTCTTTGAATTGGGCGCTGGAAGGCCTGCGCACCCACTGGGCATTCTTCCCCATGTGGCTGGGATACTGCCTGTCGGTGGACGGCCTGGTATATCTCAGACGCGGCACTTCGCTGCTCAGCCGGAGCTGGCGCAGGTACGTGGGTTTGTTTCTTCTCTCGGCCCTGGTATGGTGGTTCTTCGAGGTGGTCAACTGGCGGCTGCAGAACTGGCAGTATGTGGGCGGCGAGCTTTTCACTTCCCTCCAGTTTTGGACCTGGGCTACGCTGAACTTCACCACCGTAATCCCGGCGGTGTTCGGCAGCGCCGAGTTAATGGCCAGCTTTGATTTCATCAAAAGGCTGGGCCGCGGTCCTGTGGTTCGCCCAGACCGAGGTACGACCGTTGGCTTTTTCCTGGCCGGGCTGGCAATGTTTACCCTGATGATGGCCTGGCCGCGGCTCTTCTTCCCTTTCCTGTGGCTTTCGGTCTATTTCATCACCGAGCCGGTGAACGTTTGGTTGGGGCATCGCCACCTGGCCCGCTGGACCCGGCGAGGCGTCTGGCGACCGGTGATGGCATTGTGGCTGGGGGTCTTGCTCACCGCCTTCTTTTGGGAAATGTGGAATTACTTTTCCTACCCCAAATGGGTCTACCACATACCCTGGGGGCAATTCTGGCACATCTTCGAAATGCCGCTCCTGGGATACGGCGGCTACCTGCCTTTTGCATTAGAACTGTACGCCCTTTACCATCTGGTGGTGGGGCTGCTCGGGGAGGAAGATTCGGATTACGTCCGGTTGTGAGCGGCAGACGCCGCCCACACCCCGAAATGCCGACTACAAAATATGACTCTACCCTGGGGGGCGGCGCTGGGTCAGTCGACGATCAGAGATAGGAACAGGCCGATCAGTCCCATCAGGATCTCTGCCACGAACAATCCTGCCAGGATGCAGGCCGCAATCTGCCAGGCGGGAGCCTGGCGGGTCTGAGGGATCATCTGGCCTTCCGCGATCTGGCGCACGGCGCGGGCCGCCTGGCGAGCCAGTTCTGGCAGCGACCCTGTGGAGGCCAGCCATTGCCAGTCTTTGACCGGGGTGGGCACCAACAGGCGCGTGCCAGAGTAGCCCTGCAGCCACAGACGCAGCGCCTCGCTGGGGCGCGCGGCCAGCTCCCCCGGCAGGATCACCGCCCGGGCAGCGGAGAGGGTCTCGTCGGGGGCGCCCAGGCTGTAGGGGTGAACCGCCACCGGAAGGCCGGGCGCTTCTCTTTGCAGGGCGTGCAGCAGGCTCTCGGCAAACCCTGGTTCATTGGGTGCCAGCACCAGCACCGGGTACTGGGCGTGGCGCCTGGCGAGCGAACGCTCTGCCAGGCGGGCATCGGCCCGCAGGGCCTGCCCATGATAAGCCGCCAGCCAGCCAAATAAAAGCAGTGCCTTGAACGACCGGCTGGATTCGAGGAGCAGTCTCCCCGGTGGATCGCCGAGAGCTGTGCGCAGGAAAAGGGCCAGCAGGGCGACGCTCAGCACCATGACTCCGATCACCCCCACGAAGAGCAATAGGTAGAGGTATGCTTTGCGCACCAGCGAGCGGCGAGCGTGGTCACCGGCTTCGCCATCCTGAGCTGCCTCAAAGGTCATCCGGCGCCAGTTCACGGCCCACACGGGCAGGCTGACCAGGATCGTCGCCAGGGAAGTTGACAGGTTGCGGCGTAAGCCGGCTCCCCATGCTTGCCCCTGGGGAAGCGTCAGGTCCAGGACGAAATCCAACAGCACCTGCAGGCCGATAAAAGTTCCGCCCAGCCCAAGCAGGGAAAAGCCATAGGCATACAGGCGGCGCATCCCGGCCTGGTGAAGCCCTTCCAGCCCGGATCTCATTTCCACCCCCAGGTTGCGACCATAGTATGCCCATACCGCCCCCAACGGTATTGCCAAGGATAAAGGATTCGCCAATTGGCCCAGCGCTTCCTCGAGAGATAACCTTTCACCCAGTCCCAGGCGCAGCAGCACCTCTAACAACAAACCCGTTGAGAGCAACACACCTGCCGCACTGATGAATACGATGGTGTATAACACCACCAGCCGGGTGAAAGAGGTTCTTTCAGCGGGCTCAACCAATGAGCGACGCACACGCTCCCCGCTGAAGACCCACAGTGGGGTCCCCACCAGCAGGAGGGACAATCCATTGATCAACAGTACCCGAATCCCGCTCCCGGTTGCTTCGATGTTCAACAGGCTGAACTTGATCATCTGCTGCGCCCCGAATATGACCATCAGCAGACCGTAGGTCAGCCAGGCATAGCGGTACAGGCGGCGGGTTTCTGCATAGTCATCTCCCGTTGGGGTGACCAGCCAGTCGCCGCGCAGCACCCAATAGAAATAAGCCGCCAGCAACCCGTTCAGCAGGACCGCCACCAGGTTATCGCTGAGCGACTGGTTGCCTCCCAGCATTGCCTGCCAGGGCGCCACCCCCAGGCTACTTGCAGCCAGGCGATTTACCATGGAGAGTAGGTTCTGCACCCCGGGCACCAGGGTGGCGGCCAGTGTGCCGTACAGGAATATGGCCCGCAGGCGCGCCGAGCGTTCGAGTGGATCGCGGGCAGCTTGTCGTTGAACCAGCTTCCAATGCAGCCAGAACACCGGAATCCCCACCAGCACCAGGGCCAGCGCCTCTGCCAGGCGGGTCGCCTCCCCGCCGATTCCGCCGGCGAAGAACGAGCGCCCCAGGCCTATCGCCCCCCATAGCCAGACCTCCAGGCTGACCAGGGTGAGGGTATAGAGGTAAAGGCGGCGGATGGTGGGCATGAATTAATGCGCGGCAGATTTCATTGTGGTTTCGCTGGCGGGCGCGTGTACCAGGACCAGCTCCAGAAAGGGTTGGGCAGCATGGCGATTTTCCATTGGCCGGACTCATCTATCACCAGCAAAGCACTGGCCGGCTCCCGATACACATCGGCAAAGGGACCGCTGCCGGTGTGGATGACCGTCAATTCGACCACGGCTTCCCCATCTTCCGTGTGGGCTTCGCCGATCTGCAGTGCAGCGCGGCCGGTGTCCACCTCTCGCAGCAGGATTGCCTGGCGGAACGCCTCGAAGGTCGGTTTGCCAGCGCCATCCTCCAGGTAACTATACGCCCGCCGATAGTCTTCCATCTCCAGGGCCAGCACATAATTCGAGACGACCGCTTCGGGGCGGTCCTCGGGGAGGTACGTGCGCGACCCCTGGCGAACGAAGAACAACCCGAGAGCCGCCAGGACCAGGATGGCGATGGCGGCCAGGATCGCGATTAAGAATCGGTCTTGTCTCATCAGGTGTGGAATCCAATCCAATCGTTCGGAGTAGGGAAATTGTGCCCGATGTGGCCCGGCTTTTTCCGCTCTAGTTAGCGCCATCGCCCGGTCGTGAGGCTGGCTATTACTCCGGGGGATCTCGGGTAACCGATCCCGGCCGGAGCACGATCACCAAGAATGGGCCCAGGACCGGAAGCAGGATGATCAGCAACCCCCAGCCGATGGATTCTCTCAGGGTGAGCTGCCGTCGGCAAAGGTAGAGGATGGCAATCAGCGCCATGCCGATGATAGTGCCTGCCAGCAAAGACCGCAATAGGGCGGCATCGATAGCCATCGCGGTCTGATTATATTATAACCAGCCGCGCAGCTCCATGGCCTTCACCACGCTTCCGATAGACACCATGTACGCCGCATCGCGCATGTAGATTCGTTCGCTCTGCGCCATTTCGACCACGCTGTTGAAGGCTTGTGTGATTTTGGTATCCAGACGCTGCAGCACTTCATCACGCGTCCAGTAGAAGTTCATGTCGTTCTGCACGCTTTCAAAGTAAGAAACGATCACCCCGCCTGCGTTGCACAGGAAATCAGGGATGACGAAGATGCCGTTCCTTTTGAATACCTCGTCTGCCTCCGGCGTGGTAGGCCCGTTTGCGCCTTCCGCCACCAGCCGCACGCGATCACTGACTCGTTTGACCGTCTCGGTGTTGATCTGGCCTTCCAATGCAGCCGGGATCAACACGTCCACATCCTTGGAGATCCAAGCGTCGCCGTCTTCGATCAGGTATCCGGCCTGGTGCGCCTTGTCCTTGTCGATCGATCCATAAACATCGGTGTTAGCCATTAAGAAGCGCGGGTTCACCCCCTCCGGATGGCTATAGGTAATGGCGACCCGCTCTTCCCGGTCCCAGCAAGAAACGCAAGCCACTTTACCCCCCAACTGCTCGGTGAAGCCAATGGCCGCGTACTGGGAGACATTGCCGAATCCCTGGATGGCGGCCACCGATTTTGTCGGGTCCATCTGCAGGTGCTTCATCGCCTCACGCACCGTATAGATGACGCCGAACCCGGTGGCTTCGGTGCGTCCCAACGATCCTCCGCCGCCCACCGGTTTGCCGGTGATCACTCCCGGCGTATACTCCCCCACCAGCTTGGAATATTCGTCCATCATCCAGCCCATCATGCGTGGGTTCGAGCCAACATCCGGAGCGGGGACGTCTTGCCGGGGGCCAATGTTGCGCCAGATCTGGTCGATCCATCCGCGGCACAGTTTTTCCTGCTCGGAGACTGAGAGCGTGGCGGGGTCGACGGCGACTCCGCCCTTGCCTCCCCCCAGGGGGATATCGGCGATGGCGGTCTTCCAGGTCATCCACATAGCCAGGGCGCGCACGGTATCGAGCGTCTCGGAGGGGTGGAAGCGAATGCCGCCTTTAGCCGGCCCGCGGGAATCGTTATGCTGCACCCTGTAGCCGAAAAAGACGCGCAGCGTGCCGTTGTCCATGCGCACCGGGATCATGAATTTATATTCACGCATCGGCCAGCGCAGCATTTCCGCCACCTGCGGGTCAAGGTTAAGCATTCCGGCCACGTGGTCAAACTGGCTCTGGGCCATGGTAAAGGCATTGATCATCTCAGCCATTTAGCGGTCTCCTTCGCAAAATTAGTGGAAATGACCTACGCAGTTCGTTTAGGGCATTTCCCGGTCAACTGCGAAACTCCTGGTAGGTGTGGGCGTAAAAAATATGCGGGTATCTCGGTACGATACCCGCCAGGATACTGCCGGAGCAGTAACGATGGTGCAACATACACTCATGGTGTTATTCTCGCTTGCCCCATGAAGGACGATTTAACCTTAACCGATGGCGAAGCTACCGTCAAGTGACGAATGCCATATCTATCTATAGTGTCATTTTTCACATATTGGATAGCGACCTTTGGATGGCCGCAAGCTGCCGTTCTAGTTCTTGCTGGACGATTTGAGGATTGGCCTGACCCCTGGCCGAATACATCACCTGGCCGAACAGCCAGCGGGCAATCGTCTTCTTACCTGCCAGGTAACTGGCCACCTGGGTGGGGTTTTCCTCCAGGATGCGCTTGACCAAATGAGCGATAGAATCGCGGTCAGAGATCTGCCGCAGCCCCTGGCGGGCGACGATCTCTTCGGCTGACTTGCCACTCTGGAACATCTCCGCCAGCACCGCCTTGGCGGTGCTCTGGTTGAGCTCTCCGCTCGTCACCATGCGGATCATGGCCACCAGAGACTCCGGCTGAACCCGGATCGCGGTGATATTGGCGCCAGTCTGGTTCAACAGTCCAAACAGTTCACCGGTGATCCAGTTGGCGATCACCTTGGGGGAAATGTCCGGCGCAGCGGCAACCCCCCTTTCAAAATAGTCTGCTACTGCTCTCTCTGCGATCAACACCCCGGCGTCGTAATCACTCAGACCGTACTGCCGGCGAAAGCGCCGGTATTTGGCGATGGGCAGTTCTGGCAGCGTCGCCCGGATCTCCTCCAGCCATTCTCGGTCTATCACCAGGGGCGGCAGGTCGGGCTCGGGAAAATAGCGATAATCATCCTCGCCCTCCTTGACTCGCTGCGTGAAGGTGATCCCACGGGCATCGTCCCAGCCCACCGTCTCCTGGATCACGGTCTTGCCCTGCATGATGAGGGTTATCTGGCGCTTGATCTCGTACGCCACGGCTCGCTCGAGGGCGTGGAAGCTGTTCAAATTTTTGATCTCGACCCGCGTGCCGAATTGGGCAGTTCCCTGCGGCTTCACCGATACGTTCGGTTCGATGCGCAGCAGGCCCTTCTGCATATCACCTGAGTTCACGCCCAGGTAGCGCAGCAGGCTGCGCATGGCAGTGGCATAGGCGCGCACCTCCTCCGGTGTATGCAGATCGGGCTCCGATACGATCTCCAGGAGAGGCACGCCGGCCCGGTTCAAGTCCACCAGCGAGAAGGATTGGCCATCCTTGCTGACGTGTGTAAGCTTGCCGGTATCCTCTTCCAGGTGCACCCGGCGGATACGCACTACTTGATCTTTGCCTGAAACCAGTATCGTCAGGTTCCCATGGCGGGCCAATGGCTGTTCGTACTGTGAGATCTGGTAGCCCTTGGGAAGGTCGGGGTAGAAATAGTTTTTACGGGCAAACAGGCTGATGGGGGCGACTTCACATTGCAGCGCCAATGCGACCCGCAGGGCATATTCGATGGCCTTCTGGTTGGCCACCGGCAGCACACCCGGCATCCCGGCGCAGACCGGGCAGACTGCGGTGTTGGGCTCGGCCAGGGTGGGATCCACTACCGGGCAGGGGCAGAATATCTTGGATTGGGTCTCCAGCTCGGCGTGAATCTCGAGGCCGATGACGGGTTCGAATTTCATCTAGGCAGCCTGTTAATCTATGCGAGTACCGGTCAAGGCCTTCAATATCAGCCTCACACTGGCGGTGTTGATCCTAGCCGTGGCGCCGCATGAAGCGCCCTATGCGTTCCAGGGCAATCTCTAACTTTTCATAGGATGTGGCGTATGAGCAGCGAACGAATCCCTCCCCACCTGGCCCGAAGGCAGAACCCGGTACGACCGCCACCCGCTCCTCGTCCAGCAACTGCCTGGCGAAGGTCTCGTCTTCCATCCCGGTGACAGAGATCTCCGGGAAGGCATAGAACGCGCCATGCGGTTCGAAGGTGGGCAGTCCCAACTGGTTCAATCCAGGCACGATCAGCCGGCGCCGGCGGTCGTATTCCATGCGCATCTCTTCCACCTGTTGGTGGCCGTTCTTCAGCGCTTCCAGCGCCGCCACCTGTGCCATGGTGGGAGCCGACATGATGGTGTACTGGTGGACGCGCAGCAACCCCTTGAGCATCTTGGCCGGAGCGGCAGCAAAGCCGATGCGCCAGCCGGTCATGGCGTAGTTCTTCGAGAATCCGCCCAGCAGGATGGTGCGCGCCCACATCCCAGGCAGGCTGGAGAAGCACACGTGGCTTACCTCGTAGACAAGCTGGTCGTACAACTCGTCGGAGACCACGATCAGGTCCTGGCGCTCGGCGAGGCGAGCGATCTCGAGCAAGGCCTGGCGGGTGGCGACTGCACCGGTGGGATTGTTCGGATAGCCGATCAGGATGGCCTTGGTGCGAGGGGTGATGGCGGCTTCCAGCGCCTCGGGTCGTGGGAGGAAGCCGTATTCGGAGGAGGTAGGAATCTCTACCGGCACGCCTCCGGCCAGGATCACTTCTGCCTGGTAGGAAACAAAACACGGCGTGGGGATGATCACCTCTTCGCCGGGGTTCAGCAAGGCCGTCATTGCCAGATATAGCGCCTCTGATACCCCGACGGTGATAACGATCTCGGAGACCGGGTCATAGGTCACACCGTATCGGTGCCGAAAATGGTCTGAGATCGCCTGGCGCAGATCGAAAAGCCCGGCATTGGAGGTGTAGTGTGTGTCTCCCGCCTGCAGGGAGCGGATGCCAGCCTGCAGGATGGGCTCGGGCGTGGTGAAGTCTGGCTCTCCGATGCCCAACGAGATCACATCCTGCATGGTGGCGACGATGTCGAAAAACTTGCGGATACCGGAGGGTTTTAAGCCCGCGACGCGGTCGGAAATATAGCTTCTACTCACGGTGGCTCCTTTGAAATCTGGGGTCGGGTGGCGGGGGGTGTGAGTGGGCCGGAAGCGCCTTCAGGATTGGTGGATGCGCCACTCGTCGTAAAGTTCGCCATAGAACAACTCAAAGACCTGCCCGTCGCTGGTCAACACCTGGAAGCATTTACCGCCTGGGATCCTCCAGCGTGCCAGGATTTCTGAGATCTCATGGCGTTGGCCTTGCCACTGCAAGGCAACCGGGCGCTCGCCATATTCGTATCCAGAGTGGCATTCAACCAGGTCAGTCAAAGAATCACGACGGTTTGATCGCCAGCGTTGATTTGGCTTGCCCGCCGGCGGATCTGGGCCTTGCGGCCGATCAGGGAATCTTCCAGGATCACATCGGCCACCTGAGCGGCGTCTTCCAGGATCGAATCCCTTATGATGCTGCTGTCTACCTGGCAGCCTGCGCCGATCGAGGCATAAGGCCCGATGACAGAGTTGCATACCTCTGCGGAGGGATGGACGAATACCGGCGGGTTGACCACGATTCCCTTGCGCCGGCTGGCTTCGGCGCTGTTGTCGGCTCCATTATCCAACAGGTAGCGGTTAGTCTCTAACAAGGCTTCAAGGGTGCCGGCGTCTAACCAGACATCCACGTGGTTTGTGCGCATTTTCAGCCCGCCTTCCAGCATGATGTTGATGGCGTCGACCAGGTAATATTCCCCACCCAGCTTAATATCGCGCCGCATCTGCTCTTCAATGGCGGACAGCAAGGCCTCCGCACTCTGAAAGTAATAGAAACCAACCACCGCCAGGTTGTTGTCCACCTCTGAGGGTTTTTCGATCAACCGTGTGACCCAGCCTTGCTCGTCTACGACGGCAACCCCGAAGCGCCGCGGATCGGGGACGGGCTTGACCCAGGCTATGGCCTCGGCAGCCTCGCTATCCAGGAACGACAGGTCGGTCTTGATGAGTGTATCGGCGAAGACTACCAGCATGGGGCCGCTCAGGTGTTGGCGAGCCAGGTAGATGGCGTGCGATTGCCCGCGGGGGTCATCCTGGACGACGAAATTGGATTTGATGTGCGGGTAGCGCTCGCGAATATGGGCCTCGATCTGCTCGCCGAGGTACCCCACGATGTTAACCAGCTCCACTTCCTGGGGACGCGGCAGCGTGGAAAGGGTATCGAGCACATGATCCAGGGTAGCCTTCCCGGCAACGGTGATCAATTGTTTCGGCTTGCTCCAGGTGTGGGGGCGCAGGCGGGTGCCCAACCCGGCCATGGGGATGACAATCTTGAGGGTCTTCATCATCTGTTTATTATGTCCAGGGTGGATGTTTACAAAATAATTATACCCTTTGCCACAGGCATGCCTTCAGCTCATTCCCGCCACAACCTGGAGCTCAGCGATCTCCTGCATCATCCAATCTACTACCTGGCGTAGAGCGGCCGTATCGAAGGCCAACCTCGCTCCGGCAGCGGAATAGAGCTGCGGCAGGCTGGCGGTGCCTCCCAGGGCGAGAGCATTGCGGTATGCCGCCAGGGTGCCTTGGGGATCATGCAGCGCCTTGCGCCATATCTGTAGCGCGCCCACCAGCGCCAGGCCGTACTCCACGTAGTAGAACGGCACCTGGTGAATGTGAAGCTTTCGCTGCCAGCCGGTGCGCAGCTCCTCATCCAATCCGCTCCAATCCTCGATGGGCATGTAGCGTTCCCACAAAGAAGCCCATTGAGCGTCGCAGCGCTGCGGATCGCTGGCTTGGGTATGATTCTGGTAGACCCAGTGTTGGAAGGCATCCACTACCGCCATGTAAGGCCAGAAGATCAGGCTGTGCTCCAGGTGTTCCAGATGAGCGCGGGCTGCCTCCTGCCTGGAGTAGAAACCACCCCGAGCTGCTTCCAAGTGGGGTGAGGCCAGGAACTCCATGCCCAGCGAGGCCACCTCCATAAATTCGAGGGGGATATGAAGCTGCTGATGGTAGGGCAGGTGGACGGTTTCAAATACATGGCAGGCATGCCCACCTTCATGCAGCAGGGTCTGGACGTCTTCGTGGACCCCCACGGCGTTCATGAAGATGAATGGCCGCCTGGCAACGCGAAACTCGGTGCAGTAACCGCCGGGAGCTTTTCCCTGGCGGTTATCCAGGTCCAGCAAGCCTTCCAGGCGCATGATGTCGAAATAATTGCCCAATTGAGGGTGGAGGCGATGGAAAATGGCGCTTGTTCTTTCTACCAGCTCGGTGATGTCATGGAATGGCCTCAGCGGGGGACTCCCAAGCGGGTCTACATCCAGGTCCCAGGGTCGCAGGCTGGCTACACCCAGTCGACGCCGCCGTTGCTCGCAGACCTGACGGGCAGCCGGGAGGACAGCCTCGTAGATAGCCTGGTGAAATCGCTCGCAGTCACCGGGCGTGTAGTCGAAGCGCAACAGTTGGCGCCAGCGATAGGCGCGATAATCCAACAGGCGGGCGTTGTCGGCCAGCCGGCGGCGGACCTCCATGAACCTGCCCCACAGCCGGTTGATCCTCTCACGGTCGGCCAGTTGGCGTTCAGCGGCTAACCTCCAGGCGCGTTCTCGCTGTGCGCGATCCTGACTCTGGTAGACGGTCTGGAGCTGGGGCAGTGTGACCTCCTCTCCTTCCCAGGTAACCGTTTGTGCACCGGTGAGTGCGTCGTATTGCGTGGCAAGCATGAGCTCCTCGGTCAATAGTTGCAGATTCTCCTCCCGGTAGAGCTCCACTTCGCTCTGCAGGTTGCGAAAAGGGATGGCAAAGTTTTTGGGTTGGAGCCCGCTTGCCAGCAGTTTCAACTTTAGTCGTTGGTCGCCTGCCTGGAAAGCGGGCAGAATATGTTCGAGGAAGCTTTCGTAGCGCCGCCTGGTTTCCGGGTTGGCAGTATCCAGGGTGCTGGCTACATACAGCCTCTGCTGAGCCTCGTGAACCAGATTGCTCAACCGCGACCAATCAGCCAGCCACTCCTCCAGGCTGGCGTCATTTAGTGCCCGGCTCTGCAGGTCATGGATGTATGGTTCGATTTGCGGCCAGTCCCATTCCATGAACTCGATGGCGGCCGGGGGTAGGGAGGTGAACATGATCTTTCCTTTCGCTCAGGCGATGTTCCTGCAAGGCAAAGAAGCCGCCTCAAGGTAGTGATTGCTAAATCCCCCCTGTTATCGGGTGGTTAAAGGCTCGGTTTATGGGTGTGCCAGTTGGTCACCCCTTGATAGGCATGCACGATTTTAAATAGGATATCCTCGCGGAAATGGAGGCCCATCAGTTGCATACCAATGGGCAAGCCCTGGCTGTCGAAGCCCACCGGGAAAGCTAGCCCGGGTACACCGGCCAGGTTGGCTGGTAGTGTGAAGACGTCTTCGAGGTACATAGAAAGGGGGTCATCGCCATGTTGACCGATGGAGAAGGCGGTGGTAGGTGCCACCGGGGCGGCGATCACGTCTACTTCTCGGAAGGCCTGGTCAAAGTCGCGTCTGATCAGGGTGCGCACCTTTTGGGCCTGGCCGTAGTACGCCTCGTAATAGCCGGCAGATAGGACATAAGTACCCAGCATAATACGCCGTTTGACTTCTGGACCGAACCTGTCCCCACGCGTGCGCCGATACACCTCCCACATCGTGTCCGCAGGGTATCGATCTCCATAGCGGATGCCGTCGTAGCGTGCCAGGTTGGCGGAGGCTTCTGCCGGAGCGATCAGATAATAGACGGGCAGGGCGTATTCGGTGTGGGGCAGGCTGATCGGCCTGGCTTGAGCGCCGAGGCTCTCCAATGTCTGAATGGCCAGGCGTACGGCGGCCTCGACCTCAGCCTGCATGCCGGGTATGAAATATTCTTGCGGCACTCCCACACGCAAGCCGGAGAGCCCTGGCCCCTCCCCCAGGGTTATTGGCTCAACAGGGAGATCAGCTGCAGTGGCGTCGCGCGGGTCGTACCCGGCAATCAGTAGGTATATCAGGGCAACATCGGCGGCGGAGCGGGCCAGCACCCCCACCACATCCAGGGAGGACCCGTACGCTACCAGCCCATAGCGCGAGACACGTCCATAGGTGGGCTTGAGACCGGTAATTCCGCAGAATGAGGCCGGCTGGCGCACGCTGCCGCCGGTATCGGTTCCTAGAGCGGCGGGTGCCATGCGGGCAGCCACGACGGCTGCGCTGCCTCCACTCGAGCCACCTGGCACTCGGCGAAGGTCCCAGGGGTTGTGGCTGGGGCCAAAGCCCGAGTTTTCGGTAGACGATCCCATGGCGAATTCGTCGGTGTTGGTCTTGCCCAGGACAATGGCGCCAGCCGCCAGGATGCGTTCCACTGCGGTGGCGCTGTAGGGAGGTACAAAATTCCCCAAGATGCGCGACCCACAGGTGCAGCGCATGCCTGCCACGCACAGCACGTCTTTGACTGCGATGGGCACTCCCAACAAGGGTGGAACGGGAGTATCGGGCGCATTGCGCCAGGCAGCCAGGACTCGATCGGCCTTCTCAGCCTGGTTCAGGGCTTGCTCTGGAGCCAGCGTCAAATAGGCGTGTAAGAGCGGCTCGAGGCGGCTGGTTTGCTCCAGGCAGGCCTGGGTCAACTGGCGGCTGCTGATCTCGCCGCTGCGGAGCGCGTGGATGGATTGGCGCAAGTCGAGGTCAACCAGATCCGTCATGTCATTCCAGCACGGGAGGGACGCGAAATAGATGGGCTTCGGTCTCGGGTGCGTTCCGCAGCAGCTCATGGAGGCTGAGGCAAGGCTGTACCACGTCGGGCCGCAGGCTGCGGGGGGCGGGCAGAACGCTGGAGGTGGGAGGGATCGATGCGGTATCCAATCGCTGCAGGCGGGCGACGTAGTCCAGGATTTGAGAGAGCTGATCGCGAAAGCGCGCCTTCTCATTCTCGTCAAGCCGCAGGCGAGCCAATTCGGCGATATGCTCGACTTCTTCCAGCGTGAGGCTCATCGCGGTCATTATATCATCCGGTCGATGGCTCGCTTGAGGAGCGGGCGGATGGCCGGGTGCGGATCAGGAAATGGTATGGCCTACCACTCCTGTGTATACCAGCGCAGGTACTGCTCCAGGTGCGCTTGCCAGTAGGCTTCTTCGTGGTAACCGGTGAACAGGTGCCATTCGTGGGGAATGTTCTTTTCGTTCAACAGATTTTCGAACCATCGAGTGGAGGCCAGGATGCTGGGGCGGTCATGTTCACCGATATCGATGTAAATGCGGGGCAGTGAGGCGCGTGGGGTGGCGTCCAGCCAGCGGGCGATCTGGGGGGCGTCGCTTTGAAATACCGGCAGGCTGTGGGCGCCGATCGCTCCGAACAGATCCCACCGTGACAGCCCCAGGTGAACAGCCCATCCGGCCCCGCGTGAGAGCCCGCCGATCGCCCGGTGAACCCGGTCTGGCAGGGTCCGGAATCGCAGGTCAATCGTTGGCACCAGGAGATCTGCTACTACCTGGCCAAACTTGTCCTCTTCTGGCTGGGTCCACTGGCGATCGCGCGGCATGACAATGATGAAGGGGGGAATTTCCCCGGCGGCGATCAGGGCATCTGCAATGTCGTCAACGCCCAGACGATCCCATTGGTCGTGGGAGTAACTCTGCCCATGGATCAGATACAAGGCCGGATAGCGCTGAGTTGACCGGTAGTAATAGCAGGGCGGCAGATATACTAAATATTCCATTGGATGCGGAAGCAGGCTGGTGGACAGGCTCGTTTCGATCTTACTGCCTCCCTGACGCAGACAGTCGGTTGTAGTGCTGGTTGGCCTGGGGGTTACAATTTGCATAAAGGTAGGGAGTTCTGTCGCAATCTGTGGAATAGACGCAGGCGACAAGGTCTGTCTGGGAACTTCCCAGACAGCGATTGATGGCTTGGGCCTGTACATTGTAGGCGGGCCGGATTCCGGGTGCTGTTCCAAGGCTCGCGTGCAGGCGACCAATCCCAAGGTCAGGGTGAGTATTGCAGCAGGTACAGGTCTCAAGGGAGAAATAGACAACCGAAAGCGGGTTGGATTTATTCGGTGTTCCGGGGTATGGGCGGCGCCCGCCACTCAGCCCCCGAAAGGCCGATTATGAAATTGGAGTGCAACCGCTTCAGTTTATCAGAGGAGCGAAGTGGAGTCTAGAAAAAATCCGCGCCCTGGATCCGAAAGGCCCATGGCGCGAGTAGCCTCGGCTCTTCATGTGGTTCGGTTTTCCGCCCTCCGAGTCGTTTATGATGGGATGTTAAGGCTAGTGACTCACTACTCTAAGGATCAGCCGAGGCTCAGCGGGGTTCGACGACGAACTTGATTGCCGTCCTGACCTTGTCGTCAATCTCCACGTCCACGAATTCGGGGATAAACACGATGTTATAGCCGTCTTCGCTCAGGTAATTCTTGGCGAGTGCCATGGCCTTGACCGCCTGGTTGATGGCACTGGCCCCGATTGCCTGCACCTCGGCGCGCTTATTCTCACGAACCACCCCTGCAATAGCGCCTGCCACGGCAGCCGTCCGAGACCTGCCTGAGACCTTGATGATATCCATGGCTGTTTCCCTCCCTGCGAAACGATCATGTTGGCCCCAATCGGTAGGAAGTATAAGCCTATCCGATCATTATAACGTGATTGTACAGGAATTTTACGTTCAAAGCAAGCGACTTAGGGCAATCGCATTAGACAGGAGATATGAGAGAATCGCTGCATACAAGGAAGGAGTGCAGCGATGGACGAAAAGCCGACAGGGAAAATTGAAGCGCATCTTGGCAAGATATCCGATCCCCGGATCGGGAATGCCAAGCGGCACAAACTCCTGGACCTGCTGGTGATTGCGATCTGTGCCGTCATCTGTGGAGCGGACAGTTGGAGTGACATCGAGTTGTTCGGGAAGAACAAGCAGGCCTGGCTGAAGATGTTTCTGAGTTGCCGAATGGGATTCCTTCCCATGACGCCTTTGGGCGGGTCTTTGCCTTGATCGACCCAGACGAGTTTGGACGCAGTTTCATGGCGTGGGTTCAGGCCATCCACGAGCTGACTCAAGGGCAAGTCGTGGCTATTGGCGGCAAGTTATTACGCGGATCAGGGGATGCAGCCAGTGGACGAGCGGCGATCAACCTGGTCAGTGCCTGGGCGACCGCCAACCAATTGGTCTTAGGGCAAATGAAGGTGGATGAGCACTCCAATGAGATCATGGCCATTCCACAATTGTTGCAGATGTTAGAGCTCGCCGGTTGCCTGGTGACCATTGACGCTATCGGAACCCAGACCGAGATCGCCAGGCAGATCATTGAGCAAGGCGGGGATTACTTGCTAGCTGTCAAAGCGAACCAGGGCCATCTGTACGAAGACCTGGAAAACCTGTTTCAATTGGAACGCCAGCAAGACTTCCAGAGGAGCCCCTTCACCTATGCCAAACAGGTCAACAAGGGTCATGGGCGCCTGGAAATCCGCCAGTGTTGGGCGACCAGCGATGAAGAGTACCTGGCTTATCTGCGCGAAGGCGATCAGTGGTCAGGGCTAAGAACCCTGGCGATGATCGTCACCGAACGCCAAGTGGGCGACAAAACCGAAGTCAAGACCCGCTATTTCATCTCTAGCTTGGCCGCCCCGGCAAATACCATCTTGAAGACCAAGCGCAATCACTGGACGATTGAAAACCAGTTGCATTGGGTTCTCGATATTGCCTTCCGCGAAGATGCCAGCCGAGTGTGTAAAGATCATGCACCTGAGGATTTTGCGATCTTGCGTCATGTGGCGCTGAACCTGCTCAAGCAAGAGAAAACTGCCAAAGGCGGCATTCAGGCCAAACGCTTGCAGGCCGGTTGGAATGAGGATTATCTCCTGAAGGTACTGGCGAGTTGAAATGCGATTGCCCTAGCAAGCGACAAATCCGGTTTGACAACCCCCTGTATGATGTGGTAAACTCACGCCTACAATTAAAAAAAAGGGCAGGCCTGCGGGCGGGATTGCGAGGATGATCCCTGAAATGAAGCAAGCCATGCCCACACTCATCTAGAGAGGTGGAGGGACCGGCCCTGTGAAACCTCGGCAACCCCTGCGAGACGCACGCCTTGCGGAAGGTGCCAATTCCGGCAGTAGGCTCAACCGGCTTGAGCTAACTGGAAGATGAGGGTTGACACATTGCTTGTGACGCCTCTCTTCCAAGAGGCGTTTTTATTCGTAGCAAAAGGACAATATGAGATGGAACTTCAACACACCAATCGTCGCTATCTGGATGCGCTGCAAGCGCGAGTACTGGTATACGATGGTGCCATGGGCACCAGCCTACAGGCCCAACACCTGACCGCTGAGCAATTCGGTGGGGAACAGCTCAACGGCTGCAACGATTTCCTGGTGATCTCCTACCCTCAGGCAGTCGAAGCGGTGCACCGTTCATTCCTGGAGGTGGGGGTGGACGTGATCGAAACCGATACCTTCCGGGCGAACCGCCTCACCCTGGCTGAATATGGCCTGGCTGATCGGGTGCTGGAAATCAACCGGGCTGCAGCCGAGCTGGCTAGGCGCTTGGCCGACGAGTACTCCGCCCGGCCGGATTCCCAGGGCCGCGTCTACCCACGCTTCGTGGCGGGGTCTATGGGACCTTCCGGAAAACTGCCCTCCGCTAACGACTCGGAGTTATCCCGGATCACCTTCGACGAGCTGGCCGATGTGTTCCGCGAGCAGGCCGTCGGTTTGATCCTGGGAGGAGTGGATCTCCTGTTGATCGAGACATCCCAGGACATCCTGGAGGTAAAGGCCGCCATCCAAGGCATCCTGCATGCGTTCGATGAGACGGGCGCACGCCTTCCCATCCAGGTCCAGGTGACTCTGGATACCGCAGGTCGCATGCTGTTAGGCACCGACATTGCAGCCGCGCTGACGATCCTTGAAGGCCTGCCCATCGACGTGATCGGGCTGAACTGTTCCACAGGCCCAGAGCACATGCGCCAGCCAATCCAGTTCCTGGGTGAACACGCCTCGCTGCCGGTCTCCTGTATCCCGAATGCCGGCTTACCACTGAATGTAGATGGAGAGGCGGTATACCCTCTGGAACCGGAGCTATTTGCGAATGAGCTGGTGGAATTTGTCGAGAAGCATAAGATCAGCGTGGTAGGGGGCTGTTGCGGCACCACTCCCGCCCACCTGAAGTTGCTGGTCGACAGGCTGCACGACCGGCCACATGCAGAACGGCCCTTCAAGCCAGTCCCCCGGCTGTCTTCATCGATTCGGGCCATCCCGATGCGCCAGGAGCCGCCGCCACTGCTGGTGGGCGAGCGCTGTAATGCCCAGGGCAGCCGCAAGTTTAAACGCCTGCTGTTGGCAGAGGATTACGAGGCCATCCTGGAGTTGGGCCGTGAACAGGTCGAGGGGGGAGCACACGCGCTGGATGTGTCTGTCGCGGTGACCGAGCGGGCCGATGAAGCGCACCTGATGCGCAACGTGGTGAAGGTGCTCTCCATAGGGGTTGACGTGCCGCTGGTGATCGATACCACCGAACCGGAAGTGATGGAGATCGCCCTCAAGACCGCCCCCGGTCGGTGCCTGCTCAATTCCACCCACTTGGAATCCGGCCGGGAGAAGGCCGACCGGATCTTCGCCCTGGCCAGGACACACAACGCCGCCGTGCTGGCCCTGACAATCGACGAAAGCGGCATGGCCAAGAGCGCCAGCCGCAAGGTCGACATCGCCAGGCGCATTTACCGGATTGCCGTGGACGACCACGGCCTGCGCCCGGAGGCCCTGGTATTCGACACCCTGACCTTTACCCTGGCAACGGGTGACCCGGAATTTGCCCATTCGGCGATCGAGACCATCGAGGCCATCCGGCTGATCAAGCGCGAGCTGCCCGGGGTGTTCACTTCGCTGGGGGTAAGCAACATCTCCTTCGGCTTGAGCCCGGAAGCCAGGCCGGTCTTGAACAGCGTCATGCTGTACCATGCCGTCCAGGCCGGGCTGGATATGGCCATCGTGAACCCGGCCCACATTACGCCCTACGCCGAGATTCCTCCTGAAGAGCGGTGCCTGACCGAAGACCTGATCTTCAACCGTCATCCGGAAGCGCTGCAGCGCTTCATCGAATATTTTGAACGCCGCGACCGGCCTGGAGTGGAGGGTGGGTCCTCTGCACGCGGCCGCCCCGATCCGACCCAGGAGATGGAGCCAGAGCAGCGCCTGCACTGGCGTATCCTGCACCGCCACAAAGACGGGGTGGAGGGCGACATCGAAGAGATCCTGTCCAGGAACGGGCATGTCTCGAAGCACCTGGCAGCGGTCTCGATTTTAAATGATGTGCTTTTGCCTGCCATGAAGGAGGTGGGCGATAAGTTCGGCGCCGGGGAGTTGATCCTGCCCTTCGTGCTGCAGTCCGCCGAGGTGATGAAGAAGGCTGTGGCCCACGTAGAGAAGTATTTGGAGCGCCGGGAAGGCACCACCAAGGGCGTGGTCGTGCTGGCTACGGTCTATGGCGATGTACACGACATTGGCAAGAATCTGGTGAAGACCATCCTGGCCAATAACGGCTACACCGTGGTCGACCTGGGGAAGCAGGTGCCGGCGGAGCTCATCATCTCGAAGGCTGTGGAGGTGAACGCCGATGCAATCGGCTTGAGCGCCCTGCTGGTGAACACCAGCAAGCAGATGCCCTTGATTGTCAACGAGCTTCATCGCAGGGGGTTGCGGTTTCCGGTGCTGGTGGGTGGGGCTGCGATAAACCGCCGGTTTGGATGGCGGATTTTGTTCACCGACGAAGGCGCGCCTCACGAGCCGGGCGTGTTTTACTGCAAGGATGCCTTCGAGGGCCTGGCGGTCATGGATGCACTGAACGATCCCGGCAAGCGCGCCGCGCTGCTGCAGCGCGTCAGGCAGGAAGCGGAGCTCGAGCTGGGCCGTAGCTTGCACCCCCGCAGGGGCGGCGAGGCTGGCCCTGCTCGCTCCCAGGTTCCGCCGGCGAAGTACATCCCCAGGCCGCCAACCTGGGGACCACGCGTGGTGCACGAAATGCCTCTGGAGCTGGTCTTCCAGCATCTGTTCAAGAACGACCTGTTCCGGCTGTCGTGGGGGGCCAAGAATACCCACGGCGAGGAATGGGACCGGCTGCAGGCCGATTTCGAGGGGCGGCTGGAGCGGATGCAGCGCCAGGCGCTGCGCGAGGGCTGGCTTAAGCCGCAGGGCGTTTATGGATATTGGCCGGCCCAGGCGGATGGAGAGGAATTGATCATCTTCGACCCGCCCTCGCTGGAGGCCGGCGAGCAGATCGAGTTGACCCGCTTCACCTTCCCGCGCCAGCCCGCCGGAGAGCACCTGTGCCTGGCGGATTACTTCGCCCCATTGGATTCAGGCCACATCGATGTGGTGGCATTCCAGGTGGTGACGGTGGGCCAGGAGGCCACCGAGCGCTTCGATCGCCTGCAAGCCGCCGGGGAATATTCGGAGGCCTACTACAGCCATGGGCTGGCCGTACAGACCGCCGAGGCGGCCGCCGAATACCTGCATCGCCATATCCGGCGCGAGCTGGGCCTGCCCGAAGGCCGGGGCAAACGCTACTCCTGGGGTTATCCCGCCATCCCTCGCCTGGAAGACCACAGCAAGGTCTTTGACCTGTTGCCTGCGGAGAGCGAACTGAAGATGAGCCTGACCGCAGCCTACCAGTTGGTGCCCGAGCAGTCCACGGCTGCCATCATCGTCCACCACCCTGCGGCGCGTTATTTCAACGTGGGTGAGAGCCGCGTGGAGCAACTGCTATCGTAATGAACAGAGCCGATTTCTTATCCCTGCTCGATTCCTCCTCCCTGCCCTTTCTAGGCGACGGGGCCATGGGCACCATGCTGAACGCCGGCGGGGTGGGTTTCGACCAGTGCTTCGATAACCTGAACCTGGCCAATCCGGCCCTGGTAGCCGAGGTGCACCGGGCGTACATCGAGGCTGGCGCGCAGATCATCCAGACCAACACCTTTGGCGCCAACCGCTATAAATTAGCCGCCCACGGGCTGGAAGGCAGGCTGGCAGAGATCAACCACGCTGGGGTTGAGCTGGCTCGCCGGGTAGCCCTGGCCTCCTATAAAGAGGTGCTAGTGGCGGGCGACATTGGGCCCCTGGGGGTGCGTCTGGCGCCCTTTGGGCGGGTGCAGGCCGAGCAAGCCCGCCAGGCCTTTGCCGATCAGATGGTAGCCCTGGTAGAAGCCGGCGCCGACCTGTTGATCATCGAGACCTTCAGCGACCTGGCGGAGATCCAGGAGGCGGTGCGTGCCGCCCATCAAGTGTGCGATCTGCCGGTGGTGGCTTCGCTGACCTTCACCCGCGACGACCGCACCCTGCTGGGCGACACCCCGGCACAGGTGGCCCAGACGCTCTATGCGGCCGGCGTCGAAGTGTCTGGCATCAATTGTTCAGGAGGGCCGGCCCAGGCCTATCGCATCCTGAACCAGATGCGCCAGGCCGCCCCCCAGGCGCGCTTCTCCGTCATGCCCAACGCTGGCTGGCCCGAACAGGTGGGGGACCGCATCATGTACCCCGCCAACCCGGATTACTTTGGCGAGTATGCGCGCGCCTTCTGCCAGGCCGGGGCCAGCCTGGTGGGCGGCTGTTGTGGGACCACCCCGCGCCACATCGCCGCCATGCGGGCTGCCCTGGATCGGGTACCGCAGGGCTGCGCACCGGAAAACGATGAGATGCTCACGGCGGTAGAAACCGAGGCCCGCTCGGCGGCTGCCGAACAGCTTTCCGGGCTAGCTCACAAGTTGGCTGAAGGGAAATTCGTGGTCTCGGTGGAGATGGACCCGCCTCGCGGCCTATCGACCCACAAGCTGCTGGCTGGCGCCAGCCTGCTGGCAGAAACGGGGGCCGATGTGATCAACGTAGCCGATAGCCCCATGGCCCGCATGCGCATGAGCCCGTGGGCGGTGTGCGATTTGATCCAGCGCACGGTGGGGGTCGATACCACCCTGCATTTCCCCACTCGCGGGCGCAGCCTGCTACGGGTGCAGGGTGACCTGTTGGCGACTCACGCCCTGGGTATCCGCAACGTATTCGTCGTCATGGGAGATCCGACCGCCATCGGCGATTACCCGGACGCCATGGATGATTATGACCTGGTGCCCTCCGGGCTGATCAGGCTGATCAAGGAGAATTTCAACGCCGGGGTGGACCAGGCCGGGATCGAGATCGGCCAGCCGACTTCGTTCTTCGTGGGCTGCGCATTGAACCTGACCCCCCAAGACCTGGAGCGCGAATTGAAAGGCCTGCGGCGCAAGCTGAGCGCCGGGGCCGACTTCATTCTCACCCAACCCGTCTACCAGCCAGAATTGGCTGCGGCTTTTATCCAAAGATATCGGGACCGGTATGGCGAGCTGGAAGTGCCTGTATTGGTGGGTGTGTTGCCGCTCTATGGCCCGCGCCACGCGACTTTCCTGCACAATGAGGTACCGGGCATCTCGATCCCGGAAGCCTACTACCACCGCCTGCAGGGTGCCGGGGAGCTGGCACCTCAAGAGGGGGTGCGCATCGCCCTGGAGCTGATCGAGCAGATGAAGCCCTGGGCCAGCGGTATCTACCTGATGCCAGCCTTCAACCGCTACGACCTGTGCGCCGAGATCGTCGAGAGCTGCCGCTAAAAAAGACCCTAAGGGTGGTACCCGGCAACCCTTAGAGTCTGGCGTTCAGGCCTTGTTTCCTCCTAGATGGCAGGAGGCACGGGTTCATCCGACATAGATTCTGCCTCAGGCTTCTTGCGCAGGGTCACTATGCCCACTATGACTGGGATGGCAATGAGAATCAGAGCCAGGCAAATCCCTGCATAACCCCAGGTGGGGGGTACAGTGCCTGATGAAGTTTGACCGCCAAATTCTGTTGTGTAGGGTAGTATTCCGGCTGCAGCTAAGCCGCCAAACAGGCACAAACATAGACCTGGGATACCACACAATAATACGGTGGCTACAGTGGCGATGATGCCGGTGGTCTTCTTTTCCATGATTGCATCCTCCTTCACTCTGGGGTAGGTTTCTTGAAGTATAGACTAAACGAGGGGTAAATGCAAGCCGGTTGCGCAATGCTAGCCGCGCAGTTTCGCCCCCAACTCCTCGGACAGGTGGCGCACGATACGGCTGCGCATCCTGGACACCTCCTCGTCAGTCAGGGTGCGGTCGGGGGCCTGGTAGGTCAGGCTGTAGGCCAGGCTCTTCAAGCCCGGACCGAGCTGCTCGCCGCGGTACACGTCGAACAATCGAACCTGGGCTATGGTTTCGCCGCCGGCCTGCAGGATAGCATGCCGGATACGCTCGGCTGGCACGGCCTCGTCGATCACGATCGCCAGATCCTCGAGCACAGGCGGGAAGGCTGGCACCGGAGGAACGGTGAAGGACTCCGGGACGGCGGAAAGGATGGCCTGCAGGTCAAACTCGGCTGCCAGGGTGGCGGGAGGCAGCTCCAGGCGCTGGCCCACCAGTGGGTGCAGCTCGCCCAGGATACCCACCATGCGCTCCTCCAGCAGGACGTGGGCGCACTTGCCGGGATGAAAGGTGGGGTGTTGGGCTGCCTGGTAGCGCGCCATGGACAGGTGCAGCCCTTCCAGGAACGCCTCTACCACTCCCTTTAGGTCGTAGAAGTCCATGGAGGTGGTATCGGATGCCTGCCAGGTGGGCAGGGTGCGCGCCCCGGCCAAAGCAATCGCCAGGCGCAGCGGCTCGGCCGGCAACAGCTCCCCGGGCACAGGGATGAAGACCGGGCCGATTTCGAACAGTGCCAGGCGCTGGCGGAGGCGGGTGTTCTGTTCAAGGGCCTCCAGCAGGCTTGCCAGCAGGCTGCGCCGCATCACTGTGCGCTCGCTGACGATGGGATTCACCAACCGAACGTAATCCGGCTCCTGGTTTGCGCTCCAGGGATCGAGCGCAGGGCCTTCCTCGGGGCTGGGGAGCAGGCGCGCCTCGCGCTCCGGGGTGGTCATGCGGTAGGTGATCACCTCCTGTAAACCGAGTTCCACCAGCAGGTCGCGCAGGCGCTCCTCCAGTTCCAGGGGGCGGTTCGTGCGCTGGGGCGGCAACGGGTCCGCCATGCGTGTCTCGGGGATGCGCTCGTAGCCGTAGATGCGGGCGATCTCCTCCATCAGGTCGGCAACGCCCACCACTCCGTGGCCGATGTCCAGCCGGTGGTCGGGCGTGGTGGCCTGCAGCGTGTCGCCGTGTTGCTGCACGATGAACTCCAACCGGCGCAGGATAGAGGCTATCTCTGCACTGCCCAGGTCAATACCAAGCCAGCGCTGGACGTCGGCAACAGTCACCTGAACGGTAGAGTCTGCTGGAGGCAGCGGGTAGTTGTCCACCAGGCCCTGGGCAACCCGGCCGCCGGTCCATTGGCGCATGAGCTCCAGGCCGCGCAGCACACCCCGCTCGGCCATGGCGGGATGCACACCGCGCGAGAAGCGGTAACCGGCTTCGGAGGTAATGTGCTGCGCCGCCAGGGTGCGGCGCAGGTTGATGAAATTCCAGGCTGCGCCTTCCAGGAGCACATTGCGGGTGTTCTCCGTGACCTCGGTCTCGACGCCGCCCATCACCCCGGCGATGGACAGCGGGCCGCTGGCATCACACACCAGGACGGTAAAGTCGTCCAGACGGCGCTCGACGCCATCCAATGTGGTGAGGGTCTCGCTGGGGTGAGCGGTGCGGGTGAGGATGGTGGGCGGCCCACCTGCGGCGCGTGCCACCAGGGCGTCGTAATCGAAGGCGTGCAACGGCTCTCCCAGCTCCAGCATGGCGTAGTTGGTGGCATCCACCACGTTATTGATCGGGCGCATGCCCGCCAATCTCAGCCGGCGCTGGACCTGATAGGGGCTGGGCCCGATCTGCAAGCCTTCGATCAATCCCAACACGAAACGCGGATTCAAGGCCGGCTCCTGGATTTCGAGATTGACCCTCCCCTGGATGGGTGGGGCGTGCGGGTCGTGGGAGAATACGTCCAGGTCGGGCATGCGCAGCGGCCTTCCGGTCAGGGCGGCCACTTCGCGCGCCACGCCCAGGATGTTGGCGTCCCGGGCAATGTTTGGGGTGATGGCGATATCCAATACGGCATCCCCCATGTAATCGGACAGAGGCATACCCACAGGGGCATCCTGGTCGAGCAGGATGATGCCCTCATGCTCGTCGGAGATGCCCAGCTCTTTCTCCGAGCAAGCCATTGAATAGGACTCCACGCCGCGAATGCGAGCCCGCTTGAGGGTGGTCAGGACCTGCCCGGGCTGATGGCCGTCGTAGATCTGTGCGTCCTCTTTGGCGTAGGCTACCTTGAGGGGCTTCTCCAGCGGCCCCAGGCTTTTATAAGGGAACAGGTTGGGGGCGCCGGTGAGCACCAGGTGCACCTGCTGCCCGTCATCCAGGTGGCACAGCACCAGGCGGTCGGCGTTGGGGTGGGGCAGCACTTCCAGGATGGCGCCCACCACGATCTTCTCACGGCCCCAGGAGAGCCCGCTGATCTTGCTCACCTGGCGGCGAGCGCCTGCGGGATGGCCTGTGTCGTTCTGCTCCGGCATCGGCAGTCCCACGTAGCGGATCTCCTCCACCTCCAATCCGGCCATCGTCAGCAAATGTGCCAGCTCCTCGAGGGGGAGGTCGATGTCGATGAAGTCTTTGAGCCAGGTTATTGGGACTTTCATGCGATTACTCCGTGTTTCTCATATTCAGTCTTTGGGTGCTTAGGTAATCAGGTACTTATGTTATCAGGCTATCGGGGATGAGCTGTTTCCATACCCGGCAGTGAATTAAGACCGGAAGGAGGGTAATGATTACTGACCATTGCTCAGGTCGGTTACCGGTTCCCTTTCGTCCAGCTTGCTGCGTTTTAGGAATGCAATATAACCATTGAGCAATCGCCTCAGCTCGATGATATCTTCGATAAGCTTGTCATAAGCCTCATTTGTGATGTAGGCCCACCTGATGGCGAAGGTCATATGGCTGAAGGTCTCCTCCATTTTTCATCCCGCTTTCGAGCTTTACCAGTGCCTCACACCCATCGTCTCGTTATCTGATATCTGATTCCCATTGCCTAATTACCGAATACCTAACTGCCCATTACCCATCGAAGCTAGAACTGCTCCAAAAATCTCATATCATTTCCATAGAAATATCTAATATCCTCAATCCTATGTCGCAGCATGGCGATGCGCTCCGGGCCCATGCCGAAGGCGAACCCTGTGTAGCGCTCGGGATCATAGCCGCCGTTTTGCAGCACGACCGGATGCACCATGCCGCATCCCAGGATCTCCAGCCAGCCGGTGCGCTTGCAGACCGGGCAGCCCGCCCCACCACACACGAAGCACTCGATGTCCATCTCAGCGCTGGGCTCGGTGAACGGGAAGTGGGAGGCACGGAAGCGGGCGCGCGCATGTTCCCCGAACATGCGCCGGGCGAAATCGCTCAGTGTTCCTTTCAGGTCGCTGAAGGTGATGTGGGCCCCCACCGCCAGGCCTTCCACCTGGGTGAACTGGATCTCGGAGCGGGCCGTCACCTGTTCGTAGCGATAGCACATGCCCGGCAGGATGATACGCACCGGCGGCGGGTTTAGCGGATCTTCTGCGGAGTACTCCCGCATGGCGCGGATCTGCCCGGGCGAGGTGTGGGTGCGCAGCAGAACCGGGTTGTCTTGCAGGCTGGGGCCTTGAATGTAGAACGAGTCCTGCATGTCGCGCGCCGGGTGGTGGGGAGGGAAGTTCAATAGCAGGAAGTTGTATTCGTCGGTCTCGACGTCCCGCGAGCGGTACACCTGGAATCCCATCTCGGCGAAGATGCGGTAGATGTGCCGCAAGGTCTGGGTGATGGGATGCAGGCGACCGCGCCCCAGAGATCGTCCCGGCAGTGTGACGTCCAGGCGCTCGGCTTCCAGGGAGCGCGCCAGGGCAGCCTGGTGGAGAAACTCGGCTTTCGCAGCCATGGCCTGCTCGAGGGCGCGCTTCACCTCGTTGGCGCGGCGACCGATTTGCGGGCGTTCCTCCTTGGGCAATTGGCCCATTTGGTCGAACACCTTCATCAGGGGAGAATTACGGCCCAGATATGCCACCCGCCATGCCTCCAAGGCAGCTTCGTCCTCGGCCGCCTGCAACGCGGCGCTGGCCGCTCTCTCGATATCCTCCAGTTGTGCAAACATGCGCACCTCCTTCGACCGACCCTCCAGGCCCACAAGGGGCAATGCGCCTGGGCGGCCGTAATAAAAATTCCCGTCCCTGCTAAGGGACGGGCTGGTTTCCCGCGGTACCACCCTGCTTAGCCGTGAAGGCGGCTCACTCTGCTGCCAACAGTCTCTCGCCTGGTGAAAATAGACGCTCGCTCCCTGCCAGTTGAGGCGATTGGCTCCCCGGTTAACGCTGGGGCTGCGTCCCAGACTATTGGGCCAGATCGCCCTGGCCGTTCACCTGGGCGGCTCGAGAGGGAACTTCAGCCAGTTTCCACCTGGGCGGGTCTCAGTCTGTGCCCACCTCTCCCTGTCGGCTTGGCCTGGCTTACTTTCCTCCGTCTTCGCTTTCTGGGCGGATTGTTGCCCCTATTATCCGCAGATTGGCGCGCTTGTCAAGTGACTGGCGATAATTCAACCGGCGGGCCGGCGAAGGCGCGGGAACCCTGGAATGAGCATAGGGGTGCGCTCCTGGTAGCGGAGGTACTGGCTGCCGAATTCCCGCACCAGCTTGCGTTCTTCGAAAACTGCTCCGACCAACAGGTAGGCACTCAAGACCAGATATAGAGTCAGTAAGTTGGCAGACATGCTTGGAGTGAGCCAGATAAAGAGCAGTCCGGCCGTGTAGAGTGGGTGACGCACCCAACGGTAAAGCCCGTGCACGGCCATCGAGGTAGGTTCAGTTGAGTTGGCTCCCAACGCCTGGCTCAGGCCAAGGAAGGACCACACCCCGGTTTGAATCAGCCCCACCCCAAGGGCAACGACGGCCAATGTCTGCCCTGCCAGGGCCAGGTACTTCCACGGAGCGGGCAAGGTGTAGAGGGGATGGTCTGGCAACAAGGCCGAGAGCGCCAGCACCGGCAGCAAGGTGAGGAAGGCGATCAGGTTATAGACCAGGCGGTACCAGCGTTCGACCGCGCTGCCAAACATGCCTCTCAGGGTGGCCTTGAAGCGCAGCGAAGCCAGCAGCGAGTGGATGAGGCCATACGCCAGCCCTGCTCCCAGGATGGCCCAGGGTGACGGGCCTGCCAACCAGGCGATCATTTACTGCTGAAACCGGGCAGCTCTACGGTTTGTTCTCCGACCTTCACCAGGTGGTAGGGGAGCCAGGCCACGCCGAACAGGTCGAGCAGTACGTCCTTCTTGTTCGGAGTGAGCGGGATTTCGCGCACCTGGTTGGCGGCCTCCCCCCATCGGTCGTTGACCTCCTCTAGGGTGACGGCCTTCTCCTGTTCCAGGGCGGCAATCTGCTTCTTCAGTACCTGGATCGCATCCAGAGATTCTTCCACATCGGCCTTAGCTTGCTCGGTCATGCGGCGCTTGGATAAAGAGGTGGTCAGGCGGCGGGAGCTGCGCCGGCTGAACAGGCTGAGGACATTTTCGGCGTGCGTGCCCAGCTCTTCCATCTTGCGCTGGCTGAGCTCGGTCTCGTCCTCTCTCAGCTCACGCTCTTCGCGGGCCAGTTTAATCTTCAGGGCGTCGATCTTGCGATCCAGGGCCTCGGCTGCCTTGCGGCCTTCTTCGTCGCGCTGCCGGCGGGCGGCATCGGCGCACAGCCGGCGGAATTCGCCTTCGCTGACCTCCGGTCCTGCATAGACGCCCAACGCCTCGTTGGCCCGCACGGTGATCTGGCTGGTGCGATACACCCAATCCAGGAAGTCTTTTTGCAGCGCCGCCATCGCCTTGGCCTCGGAGAGGGGGGCTTCCAGGCTGGTGAAGCGGGAGTTGGGCGCTGGTTCCTGGTCCAGGGATTGCGCATCCAGCGGGGTAGATCTGTGTTCCTCCCAGCGCACCACGGCGCGCCGTTCGAAACGGCTGACCAGGGCCGTGCTCAGGGTCTCGTAATCCAGGTTGTATTTTCGGTTCAGGAACCGCAGGCTGGCCTGGCCCAGTATGGCAGGGCGGTAGATCAGCCCAATCGCCTGGGCAGTCTCCGGCAGGCTGCGCCCAGAGGCCTTGATGGCCTGACTCAGGGTCAGGTTATTTGGCAGGAAGTACTCTGCCACGCCGCTGGGTACTGCCGGGCGTGTGGTGGAACCGAGGTCACCGACCGGGATACCCGGGGCGCGTATGGCGGCGTGTGCAGGCTGAGCTTCGCCAGGCGCGGCGGCAGCCTCGGCCATTGGATGCTCAGGGGCGATGCGGGCCTCCAATGTTGCGCCGACCATCTGGTTCAAGCCGGGGATGTGGGTGCGGGTGAGCGGCCCGGCCAGATAGTTCATCGCCCAGCGGGTCTGGAAGAGCTGAGCGTGTGTTTCGTGGACGTTATGCAGCAGGAACACGCGTTTGTCCAAGGCCGAGATCAAGCGGTCGTACTCGCGCCGGTTCAAGCCGCCTGCCATGGCGCTCTCCAGCCCGTCCAGCAGGCGCTGCTTGTCCTGGTCGGTCTGCAGCTTCCCGATGAACCAGGTGCCGGCATTGGAGAGCGCCTTGTAGTCCACGTCCACCGGGTTTTGTGTCACCAGCACCTGCCCTACCCCGAAGGCACGCGCCTGCTTGAGCATGCGTAGCATGGGCTGTTTGGAGGGAGGGTTGGCGGTGGGCGGCAGGTAGCCGAAGATTTCATCGAAGTAAAGGATCGCGCGCAGGGTGTTGGTGCCGCTCTGCGTCCTCATCCAGGATTCCACCGCTGAAAAAAGCAGCGTAACGAAGAACATGCGCTCGGCGTCTGGTAGGTGGGCGATGTAGAACACGCTGTGGCGCGGGCGGCCGTCCGGCGCATGCAGCAGCTCGGGGATGTCGAGCGGCTGGCCCTCGATCCAGCTCTGGAAGCCGGGCGAGGCCAGCATGTTGTTGAGCCGCATGGCCAACTCGAAGCGCTCCTTCTCCGGGAAGAAAGTGTTGACGTCGAATACACCCAACTTGGGGAAGGGTGGGTTTTGGGCCTGCAGGATCAGCTCCCCCAGGTCCAGGTCGCGTCCCTGGCTCCAGGCGCGTTCGAAGATATTCGCCAGCAGGATGTGCTCCCGGGAGCGCACCGGGTCCAGCTCGGTCAATCCCACCAGGCCCAGCAGGGCGGTTACCGTGCCGGAGATCTTCTCGCGCAGCAGCTCCCGGTTGGCTTCCCAGGCGATGGGCGGGGCTTTCAGCGAGGCCAGGATGCTGACCGGGATGCCGGCATCCGAACCCGGGGTGTAGACGATGTAGCTGGCGGCCTGTTGCAGGGCGCGCATCCGCTCAGGCGGAATACCCCAATCCTCCAGGCCTTTCTTCCAGCGACCCGCGGCTTCCTGGGCAGCCTGTTCTATAGTCTTGCCCTCCCGGCGGGCCTGGTCTGGGTTGACCCAGGGCTGGAAGTCCTCAGGCAGCAGGTCCGGAAAGTGGAGCAGGGTGTTGGTGATGTCGCCCTTCGGATCGATCATCAGGGCCGGGATGCCCAGTAAGGCCGCCTCTTCCAGCAGGTCGATACACAGGCCGGTCTTTCCGGAGCCGGTCATGCCCACGACCACCGCGTGGGTGGTGAGGTCTGACGGATCGTACAGCAAGGCCTCCTGGCTGGTCTTGCCCTTTGTGGGGTCATACAGACGGCCCAGATAGAATTTGCCATTCGTATCAATCACAGCCTGTTACCTCCATCCTTGATTGTACATGATCCGCGTTCACTTGCGCGCCTGGTCCAGCATCCTTTCGATCTCCGCCAGGAACTGGGCAGCAATCTGTGGGCTGTGAAGGACCAGGATATTCTCATCGTTCACTTCCTCGGCGTTGTCGGTGAAGTTGTACGAACCGATCACCACTACCTGGCGATCGATCACGATCACCTTGTGATGCATGCGGTCCGGGTTGCCGTCCAAGTAGACCTGCAGGCCTTCGGCGATCATCCGCTCGAACTCGCTGCCCTGGCTTGCATCAGCCTGGGAGGTTTCGAATACGCCGGAGACGGTCAGGCCAGCGCCGGCTCGTTCCAGCATGGCGGCTCCTAAGGAGTCGTTGGTGAAAGAATAGGCCAGGAAGAAGATGCTCTCCTGGGCCGAATTTACCAGCTCGATCAACCGCTCGCCGATGCCATCCTCGGGTGAAAAGAAGACCTCCACCAGGGTATCGTCCACCTGGACGAGGGGATGTGGGGTCTCGGCCGGCGAGCCAGGACCAAAGCGGTCCTGGACGAACATCTCCTCGAATTCGGCGGTGAAGTCCTCTGCCAGGCGGACAGAGCGCAGGCGTAGCAGGTTGTTATTGTTGTGGTAGGCGTCCTTCAGTGTGAAGTTCATCGAGCCCGTCCACACTTCCAGCCGATCGATGACCACGAACTTGTGGTGCATCAGGCCTGCACGCCGGTCTCCCAGCACCGGGATGCCGGCCGCGGCCAGGTCCTGGATCTCTTCCCGGTCCAGGTTATCGCTGTCGCACACTGTCCGCACGCGCACCCCGCGGAGATGGGCGGCAATCAAGGCATCCCGCAGACTCCACAGGTTCAGGTCATAGGCAGCCACGTCTACGCTCAAGCGCGCCTGGTAGATGGCGGCTGACAGGAGGCGGTCCGGGCCGCGCCGGTAGCCCTGGGAGGACAGTTTCGCCGGGTCACTGAAATAGACGCCCCAGTAATCCACACCCGGATCGGCGGTCTCATCGACACGGTTTTCGCGCACCTGGGATGGCTCAGTGATGAACCAACCCGGTTGGCATGCAGACGGGACAGCTGCAAGCAGGCCTGCGATGATAAGAGATGCGCAGGCGCTACCCGGCAGCCTCACACGATTCCCCGCAGTTGCCAGAAGGTGAATGTGCGCCATCCGACTTTTTCAGGGCTGTGCGCTTCACGGCAGGATCCACAAGACCGGGTCGGAAAGTTCCAGGGTGAGATGGACCTCTTTGAGGTTGTCCTTACGGCCCGCCTCCACCGCCATGATGACGAATTCGGCCAGTGATTTTACGTCCCGGCTGGCGAGGGTCACCGGCTCAAAGGGCGTGGGTGGCCCGAGGCTCAGGCTCGGGGGATCTGCCAGGTATTTAATCCCCATTTGGAGCCGAGTTTCCAGTGGGCAGCTATAGGCTGGGACGAAAAAGCTGCGCGGCTGGCCCCAGAATTTCTGGGCTTCTGCGGAGCGGGCGCCGAATGAGCCATAGGTTTCACGCTGCAATGCCAGGCGTCCCTCTGCCACCCAGAACGGTTTGCCCTTTGAGTTGGCTGGGATGGAGTCGGAGTGGTGTACATCCAGTGATATCAGGCCTCGGTCCTCGTCGAGCGCCAGGCCTTGTCCGCATTGGGCGCACACCCAGGCCACTTCATCTGCCTGGGCTGGAACGAAGGTCCCGCAGCGGATGCAAGCCAGGGGCACTAGCTCAACCGGTATATCCATGTTTCAAGGCCCTCGATTTGGGGCAAGATGCTCTGAGGTTGGAAGAGCCCCGGGGCAGGGCGCCTGGCTTGGCGATACTCGAACTCTTCACCGTAGCGGAACGCCCGGTAGGAGGCGGCGATCAATCCGAATCCGATCAACAGCAGCACGAACCCTCCGCCGATGAAGGCTATCACAGAGTCGCCCTTTGCCTGCGCGGCGATGGCAAAGGCCAGGGCTGAGCCATCTACTGCCAGGATGGCTCCCAGGGCAATGCCGCCGACCAACCTGGCGGCCCGGTACAGGGTGTTTCCGGGGGCCTTTCCAAAGAGCACCTCCCCGCTGTAACCGTCCACCACCACCTGGAAGACCCGGCCTCGATACAGATAGCGCAATATCCACATCGGGTAGTAGACCAACCCGAAGCGCTCGCGCACCGTGCGGACGAAGGTCTGGGCAATGCGGTCCAACCTGACTGAGCGATGTACGCGATCGTGGAACTCCGCCCCGGCGGCTGCGCGGGCATCGCTGACCGATCCCACCGGCTCAAATACCAGGCCGCGCTGGTGGAGTTGGTCGGGGTTGAACGGCTCCAGGGGTTGCCCATCCAGGGGAACGCTCTCCACGCCAAACTCGCCCACATCGCAGGCGGCTGCGTTCCAGGATGCATCTTGAGTTACCTGGACCTCGCGCGGCTCGTAACGGGCGTCGTCCCCGCTCCCCACCCGTTTCTGCCCGAAGACCCACCCCAGCACATGGGCCCAACTGGCCCAGAATGGCAGGTAGGCCACGAAGGCTTCCTCCAGGCTGGCATGGCGGGCTGCGTCGGCAGCAATCGCCCGGTGCCGGCTGATGAAGCGCCGCAAGGCAGCTTCGGCCTGGGCCCGGTTTAGCCGCAGGGGAACCTGGTAGCGCTGTATGCCGCGCTCGCCGCGCACCAGTGAGCGCAGCTCGCAGTACGGGCAGCGCACGATTACCTGGCCCTCGGGGATGGGCACGGTCCCGCCGCAATTTGGACAGGTCAGGCCGTGCGTCGTCTCTTTCTCGTTCATACCTTGGCTGCCACCCAGGCCGCCAGGCCGAATAATCCCGGTGCCGCCAGGATTCCCAGGCCGCTGCAGGCCAGCAGGCCTACCACCAGTCCCCCGGCAGGGTCGTACATGGCTCCCACGACCGGGAAAGTCGCCAGGCAAAGGAAGACAAGCGCCGTCAGCGTTCCAATGATCTGGTAGGGTGCCTCTGCCTTGGCGGGGAACAGGTTAGCATATACCCCTCCCGTTGCAGCCTCCACCACGGCAGTGTAGGTCTTGTCCTGGTAGCTGTACTTGAAGGTGTAGAGTGGGACGTGGACCAGGGCCTGCTCGCTGATCTCGTCGGTGAGAATCTGACGCTCTGCCAGCCAGGCCAGGGCCGCCTGCAGGGGGACGGTGGGGGGCTGCGCCTGGCTATCCAAGGCAGGGTCGTATTTCCGCAGGTCTCCGCCGAGCAGCGCCAGGCGGCGCAGCTCGCTCACCGAGGTGGCGGCGGCCGGCTCCAGCAGGATCTGCTCCTGACCATCCGCCCGGCGACGCTTGAAGTACCACAGGGGAAAATAGGCGAATGCGCCGCCGAGCAGGCGAGATTTTTTATCCAGGTCCTTCACCGTCTGGTTACCAGCCATCCAGCGGGCCAGGGAAGCGCGGGCCCTGGCTTCGTTCAGTGTCGAGGCCAGGTACCAGTGGAATACGACCCGAGACTTGTCCAGGTAAACGGCTGCCCCGCAGTAGGGGCAGGTGAGGAAGATTTGGCCTTCGTCGGGGTGCAGCTCACCCCCGCATTGGGTGCAGGCGAGCGTGTTGGTCGGCAGAGGGGTCGCCGGAGTCTGTAGCGCCATTATGAGGATTATAGCAGAAATGAATTTCAATCGCCTGGGAAACAGATCACCACGATCGGGCGGCCGCGCAGGTGGGTGAGGACCACCAGTCGCCGCTCCGGGCAGCCATCAGATGATGGCTTCAGGCGCAGGGCCTGCCGCAGGGACTCCGGTTGGAGGGGCGAGCCGCGCTTCTTGACCACCACCTCGCCCACCCGCCGCTCCCTGAGGTAGGCTCGCAGCCGCTTCAAGTTGAAAGGGAACCAGGCCTCAATGGGCCAGGCGCGTGCGAAGGGGGTGGGGGTGAGGCGGTCGGCGGTCAGGTAGGCGATGTCTGGGTCGAGCTGGGCAGCGCCCAGCGTCTGGCCTAGCTCGGCGACCAGCCCAGCTCGCAGGACCGCTGGGTCGGGCTCGTAAAGGATGGCGCGCGGCTTGCTGGTCTCCAGTGAACTCTCGCCCCCGGGGGCCAGCGTGTGCGGCCCGGGAAGCAGCGTGGCGCGTCGGGGCGCAGTTTTAAGCGGCCCGAACCACAACGTTGCCTCCTTCAGCGCGCCCTGGTGGGAGATAAATTCGACCTCGGCCTCGAAGGTCGATAGCTCTGCCAGTCTAACCCCCGGGGAGACCTTCACCCCCAGCGTTGGGTAGGAAGGCAGCCATTCTTTGACCACGTCCAGGGAAGGCCGGTAATCGTGGACTGTGTAGATTCGCCGACCATCGCGCCTGCGAGCGGGGTCGAAGAACAGGCCCAGGCCCGGGTTCTGCTTGAGCGGCAGGGAGGAGGTCAGATCAGCCTGGATGAATTCGACGCCTCCCAACGCTATCTGGTCCCGCAGGGTCGGAATCCCGGCGTTGGCCTGCGCCATCGCCAGGCGCAGCGGATCGCAGTCGATGCCCAGCGTGTGAGACAGCCGGGCCAGGGCCAGCGTATCCCCGCCGATCGAACAGCCCAGGTCTGCCAGTAGCTGGAATGGCCGGTAGCGCTCTGCCCGGTAATTAGCGACCTCCCAGCCGGAAGCCTGCTCCAGGGCCTCGCGAGTGAAATACATCTGCCCGGCGAAGGGGAACTTGTCGGCCGCCTCCCGGCGCAGGATGGCTGTCTCAAGGGCAGCACGTGCCAGCTCGGGCGGAAAGCGGCGGCACAGGTGAGTGTAGGCGCCCAGGAAATCAGCCCGTCGGGGAGCGATCTGGTCGGCTGCCTGTAGGACCGCCTGCCCATCCGGTGTAAGCAGGGCCTTGAATGCCTGGTATTCCATCCTGTGATTCTAACATCTCAATAATTCGATTGGTCACAATGGCTTTTTCAGGGTGTACAAAACAGCCAATAACAACGTTTGAGAGCTTTTGGGCAAACATCATCCTTCTCAAGCGATTCGGTGTGGTGTAAAACCGTACCAACAATATCCAAATTCCACCTGCAGAGACGCTGAGGAGGGAATGGCTGGCTCCCAGGTTGGTTGATCGTCTGAGTGATACGCAGCATTACTTCTTTGTTGGACGGATTGCTGAGCGAAAGTTGCTGCGCGAGGCGCTGCGTGGTCAACGTTTGCCATTCTTCGTGCTGTACCTCTACGGGCCAGGCGGGGTCGGCAAGACCTCCCTGTTGGGTGAATATGCCTCGATGTGTGCCGAGCTTGGGGTGGAATCGAGAATCATCGATGGGCGCAATGTCGACCCCTCCCCGGAAGCTTTCCTGGTTGCCCTTCAGCAGGCAATGGGTCTCGCTGTCGCGGAAAACCCGCTGGATGCCATCGCTTCCCGCTCTGACCGGATCGTGCTTTTAATTGATATCTACGAAAACCTGGCGACATGCGATGACTGGCTGTGGCGGGAGTTCCTGCCTCAGTTGCCTGAAAATGCCCTGGTGGTGATCGCCAGTCGCCAGCCGCCATCGCCGACCTGGCGGGCAAATCCTGGCTGGAGTTCTATTTTGTATGTCCTCTCGCCGCGCGACCTGGACCCGGCCGAGAGTCGCGATTACCTGCGTCTGCGCAGGGTGCCGGAGAGCCAGCACCAGGCGGTGTTGGACGTTACCTTTGGTCACCCGCTGGCCCTTTCATTGGTGGCCGACGCGATCGCCCAGCGCGGGGACATCGAATTCGCCCCCGAAGCAACCCCTGGCGTGGTCAAGGCGTTATTGGAGCAGTTTGTCCAGAAGGTGCCTGGCCCGGCCCACCGCAGCAGCCTGGAGGCCTGCTCCCTGGTGCGGGTGATGACCGAGTCGCTCCTGGCAGCCATGCTCAGGAACGATGAAGTCCACGATATATTCGACTGGTTACGCAACCTGTCCTTTATTGAGTTTCGTCGAGGTGGACTCAGCCTGCATGACCAGGCCCGTGAAGCCCTGGCGGCTGACCTGCGTTGGCGCAATCCAGACTGGTACGCCGAGCTCACGCGCCGGGCGCGGGACTATTACCTCGCCCACCTGGAGAACGCTCCGGAACAAACGCAACAGCGCCTCCTGCTGGACTACATCTATCTCCACCGGGGTAATGCCGTGGTGCGACCCTACTTCGAGTGGCGGACCAGCGGCTCCATGTTGACCGATGGGATGCGCCTGGCTGATTTGCCCACTCGGTTGGCGATGGTGGCGGAGCATGAAGGACGGAAATTTGCACGGTTGGCGGATTTCTGGTTCACCAATCAGCCCGAGAGCGTCTTGATCATCGGTAATTCCCAGGGCGAGGCGATAGGCTTCTTGATGGCCCTTGATCTAAGGCCCGCCGGCCCTGCCGACCTTGACGCCGACCCCGCGCTACGCCGGGGTAAGCGTTACCTTGACCTCCACGCCCCCCTGCGTCCCGGCGAACGGGATACATTCTTCAGTTTCTGGATGGCGAAAGACACTTACCAGGATGTCTCCCCCATCCAGAGCCTGATCTCCGTGCACATAGTGCGCTACGTACTGACCACTCCCGAAGTGGCATTCACCTTCATCCCTTGCGCCAAACCGGATTTCTGGCTGCCGATATTCACCTATACCGAAATGAGCCGCCTGCCGGAGGTAGATTTTGAGGTGGGTGGATGCGCCTATGGCGTGTATAGGCACGACTGGCGTGTCACGCCCCCGGTGATCTGGCTGGCCCACCTGGCCGAGCGAGAAACCGCAGCCGGGCTTGAGGTTGCACCTTCTCGCGGCAAGTCTTTGATTGTGCTGGGGCAGGCTGAATTCGGCAAGGCTGTGCGTGATGCGCTGCGTCTTTTGCCCTATCCAGACAGGTTGCTGGGTGGTCCGCTGCTGAGGTCCCGCCTGGTGGTCACGGAAGTCGGCCATGATTCTACCGAGGCCGAACGCGTCCAGAAGCTGACGGAGCTGGTGTGCAAGAGTGCCGAGTCGCTGCGCGCCTCAGCCCGAACGGAGAAATTTATTCGTGCCCTTGACCTCACCTACCTGCATCCCGCAGCTACCCAGGAGGCCGCCGCCCGATCGACGATGTGACCGACGTGGCCATCCAGGTGGTCGGCGGCACTAATTTCCTGGGGGCGGGCGACAATGTTAACTCCAACGACCTGGCCTTGCCGGTTGCCTTCCCCTTCCTGGCTGGTCCGTGGGACGGCCGCAACCGCTTCCACTCAAATCCGTAACCGTCTGCTCAACAGGTGAGCCGGGAGCCAGACAGGTTCCTGGCCTACCTTGCTCGCAGCAACCGATCGGCTAAAGCGCTTCTTGGAGGCAGAATGGAATCGGTTATCAATGTCCATCGCCGTTGGGCCCGTTTCGTAGTCCCTTTTGCCCTGGCCCTGCTGGGGCTGATGGCGTTTTCCTGGTGGCAGGCGCGCCTGCGACCAGCCGGGCTTGCCTCCCCCATGGAGGGCTATTTTGCCAGTGGCCTTTATCGGTTCGGCGCCTCCACCGATCGAATGGTGGAGAGCCTGCAGGCCAGGCTGCGCTCCGTGCCCGGCGACTGGCAGGCCTACAGCCAGCTCGGGCTGGCATAACTGCAGAAGGCGCGTGAGGAAGGCGATCCGACCTACTACCTGAAGGCCGAGGGGGCGCTGCGCCAGGCGCTCGCTCACAACCCGCAGGACTACGCTGCTTTGAGCGGCACGGGCGCCCTGGGGCTGGCGGGCACCCTGGCCGGATTCGGCCTGCTGTTCGAGCGCGGCTTCGGGCGGGGCGCGGTGTGGGGAGGCCTTCCGGGCAGGCTGCTGCGCCTGCTGCCGGTCGCCAGCGCCCTGTTCATCGCCCTGGCCCAGTCTGGCTGGATTGGTTTATAATATGCGCCATCTGTGTCATAGACCTATGTCCTCCTACGAGGAAATCTTCTACCTTTGCCCCACCTGCTTCGAGGTGTGCCTGGTGCCTCGAGAAGGTCATCCACACCGTATGTTGGCCTGCCGGGCCGGCGAATTGGGCGACGAGCGCCGCAAGCCGCCGATGGACCCGCACGGGCGGCTGCTGTCGCGCGCCCCGCGCTGGTACCTGGAGGCGGCCGCTCGGATCAGGGCGGGTGCGGCCAGGTCGGAGGGCATGCACGATCAGCAAGGCTCCGGCTGAGGCCCGCGGAGCACTCCCAGACCTCAAGAGCACGTCCGATCGCAGACGGCGGGGAGAGCCTGCATCGCTGGTGATCCAGCAGGTTGCCTGCTTCTTGAACATCATCTGATTCGCCGTGGGCAAACATGACCGTTTCCAACTCCCCTCCTGAGCGCCTGCCGGTGGCGGTGCTGGGCGCCACCGGCGCCGTCGGGCAGCGTTTCGTCCAGTTGCTGGATGGCCACCCCTGGTTCCGGGTCGTGGCCCTGACCGGCTCCGAGCGCGCCGTCGGGCAGGCGTATGCTCAGGCCTGCCATTGGGTGCTGTCCGACCCCATGCCAGAGTGGGCGCGCGGCATGACTGTCCTGCCCACCCTGCCCGAGCAAGTGCAGGCGCCGCTGGCCTTCTCGGCCCTGCCGGCCGCCACGGCGCGTGAGATCGAGCCGGCCTGCGCCCGACAAGGGGTGGTGGTGTGCTCCAACGCCTCCGCCTTCCGCGCCGAGGCCGACGTGCCCCTGCTGCTGCCGGAGGTCAATCCGCAGCACACCGCCCTGATCGCTGTTCAGCGCAGCGCGCGTGGCTGGCCGGGAGCCATCGTCACCAACGCCAACTGCACCATCACCGGGCTGACCATCGTGCTCAAGGCTCTGCTGGATGGCTTCGGCCTGGAGCGGGCCTTCGTGGTCTCGCTGCAGGCGGTCTCGGGTGCGGGCTACCCGGGCATTGCCTCCCTGGACATCCTGGGCAACGTGGTGCCCTACATCCCGGACGAAGAGGATAAGATGGAGTGGGAGCCGCTCAAGATCCTGGGCAGGCTGGAGGCGGGAAAGGTGGCGTTGGCCGCTTTTCCTATCTCGGCCCACGCCAACCGCGTGCCGGTGCTGGACGGGCACGTGGTGTGCCTGAGCGTGGCGCTGGCCAGGCGCGCCGCGCTGCCGGAGGTCGCCCAGGCGCTGGCCGAGTACCAGGCGCCCGAGGCCAGCCGCGGGCTGCCCTCTGCCCCTCCCAGCGCCATCTGGCTCATGGAGCAGCCGGACCGGCCCCAGCCCCGCCTGGATCTGCTGGCCGGAGGCGGCATGACCACCGTGGTGGGGCGGCTGAGGCCGGACCCCCTGTTGGACTGCAAGCTGGTCATCCTGTCGCACAACACCATCCGCGGCGCGGCCGGCGGCTCGATCTACAACGCCGAGCTGCTCGTGCGCCAGGGCTGGGTGGGGTAGGATAGCTAAACGTAAACGGCCTGTGTCGCTGCGAGCGACGTAGGAGCGAAGCAGCCCCCTGCTAGAAGCTCAGCCGAAAAGCGCGAGCTTTTCGGCTGAGCTTCTAGGACTGCTCAGGCATGCCCCTGCGCCTGAGCGGCCGATCGGCGTCACAGGCTTTGGGTTGAGCGGCCTCTCTCCTCGACAAGCTCCGATACGCAGCATCCCATAGATTGGCGACCCTGGCCTTTGCGAAAATCGTTCATGGCATGAGAGCCTGGTCTTCGCCTCGCTCGGGTGCTATGGGAGTCTCCTCCAAGCCAGGCATTGCCAAAAGCCGTCCGGCGGCTTTGATCTGTTCGCTCTCGCCGATCAGGCCGATCCGGTCGCAGACCTCGAAAACCGTCATCGACTTGGGATTGGCCATCAATTTCTTGTTTCGCAGGATCGCTACCACCGATGCACCCGTTAGAGCGCGCAGGTTGGCTTCGGCCAGCGTCTGCCCACCAGGGGATAGCCCGGCAGCAAGCGCAGCCAGGTGATCTCGATGTCGCTCGTGGCGGAGAGAAGATCGCGCAGCAGGCGGTGCTCCTCCTCGGTGTTGATCTGCAGAACGTAATTGTCCTGGCGGACCACATCCGTGTATCGGTTTATCTCCTGCAGCGGCAAGCCCAGCCGCAGGAGGGTATGGCGCACGATTTCGAGGCCGCCCTCCAGCTCCGAGTGGATCACGTCTTGCGCCCCCAATTCGGCCAGTCTTTTGACGCCTTCTACGGTTGCCGCCCGGGCGATGATCGGCAGGTCTGCGGCCAGGTCTCGGGCCGCAGATACGACCAGCTCGCTCGCGGTTTCCTCCGGCACGGTGACTACCAGCGCACGGACGCGCTCGAGGCCGGCGTGGGTGATCACCTCGGAATTGGCGGCATTGCCGAACAGCGTGATCGTGCCGCGGCGGTTCAGCTCTTCGACGCGCCCGACCTCGGCTTCGATCACTAGGTGAGGGAAATCGATGGCTTCCAGGACGTTGACGATGTGCCGGCCCACGCGTCCGTAGCCAACTACCACGACGTGGTCTTTAACGGTCTCTTCCAGCGGAACAGGCGCGCGGCCGTGGCGGCCCAGGTGTCTCCACACTCCCGGAAAACGCTGCAGCGTCCTCTGGAACAACGGCAAAAGCCTGTACATGAATGGGTTAGCGGTGATCGAAATCAGGGAGGCGGCCAGGATAAGGGAATACTGGTTCGCATCCAGCAGGTTGAGGGATAGCCCGCCCTGGCCCAGGATGAAAGAAAACTCACCGATCTGGCATAAACCCCACTGCTACGACTAAAAAAGTCTTCGCCGGTGGTGGGAACAATAACCCCATCAAGAACACGATGATCAATTTTCCGATCACCACCAGGAAGGTCAATGAGGCTACCTGGCCCATGTTTTGCCACAGGAATGTGGGATTTACCAGCATTCCCACGGATACGAAGAACAAGACCGAAAACGCTTCTCGGAAGGCAAATACGTCAGCGCCGACCTGATGCCCCAGGTGGGATTGGCTGATGGTCGCCCCGGCCACAAACGCGCCCAGCGCCAGGGAGACTCCGAACAGTTCAGCCGATCCCATGGCGGTGCCCAAAACGATGGCGAGGATTGCCAGGATGAACGATTCCCTGGAACAAATGTGGGCAATACGTTCGAGCAGCCAGGGAATCAGCCTCACCCCGGCGATAAACATGATGGCTACAAATGCGGCTGCCTTCGCCAGCGTGATCATCAGCGATCTTCAATCGAAACCGCCTGTGTTTTGACCCAGGGCTGGCATGAGCACCAGGATTAACACGGAAAAGATGTCTTCCATCACCAACCAACCCACCGCCACCTGCCCATGGGGGGTGTTGAGCAGTGAATTGTCGATCAGCCCACGCAGGAGAACCACCGTACTGGCGACCGAAATGGCCAGCCCCAGGACAATACCCGAAGGGATCGACCATCCCCAAAACCGGGTCAATTCAAGGCCGAGCAGGGTGGCAATAGCGGTCTGCAGCAGCGCTCCTGGGGTCGCAGTAGCGCGCACACGCCAGAGATCACCAAAGGAAAAATGCAGGCCAACCCCGAACGTCAAAAATATCACCCCGAGCTCGGCCAGTTGTTGGATCGTTTCAACGGGGCCCACGAATCCCGGGGTGAACGGGCCGATGGCGATCCCCGCCAGCAGGTAGCCGATGATTGTGGGCAGCCCCAGTCGCTGGGCGACTAGCCCGCCGAAGAAAGCCACGACTAATGCCACGACGATATTGATCAGCAACGGCGCTTCATGCATAAACCACCCCCAATCTGTTCAGGAATCACAGCCAGCACGGCTCCTTGGGAAGCCTCTACCCCTCTTCCATCATCAATCTCGCCGCCTCCCGCCCGATCTGCACCGCGAAGTTGGTCCCCCTGTCCCAGGGGTAGACCTGACTCATGCTGGCCAGGTACAGGCCCTTGATGGGCGTCTGGATGGACGGGATGTTGCGCGAGTGCCCCACCAGCGGCACCGGCTGGGCGTAGGGGGTGCGAAACAGCCAGCTCGCCCGCACCCACTCCGGGCTGAAGCGCGGGTTGAAGCGCCCCAGGCTGGGCAGGAAGCGCTCCAGGAGCTGCTCCTTGCTCAGCACGAAGTGCTCATGCTCTGGCTCCAGGTAATCGCCGATGTAGATGATGTGCTCGCCGCCGAAGTGCTGCGGGGAGACGAAGTTGGTGTGCTCCACCAGCGCCAGGAAGGGGAAGCCGGCCGCCTTGGGCAGGTTGAACCAGTAGTAGCCCTGCTCCGACAGGCGCTGCCTGAGCGCCAGCACCAGCACCACCGCCCCCATGCTCTTCAGCTCCAGCAGGCCCTGGAGATATTCCGGCGGCAGGTCGGGCGCCAGCCGGGCCAGGTGGGCTGGCGAGCTGGTCGCCAGGCACTGCTCGAAGCGCAGGCTGCCGCCGGGCGTATCCAGCGCCAGCCCCCCCTCGGGACAGGGGGAGATGCGCCTGACCGGGGTGGACAGGCGGATGTCCACCCCCATGCAACGCAACAGCTCCGCCAGGGCGTCGGCGAAGGCCTGGAAGCCGCCCTGGAAGGTGCCCAGCCGTGTGGTGCGGGCCTTCAACCGGGCCCACATCCAGGCCATGTTGACCTGGCGGGCGTAACGCTCGCCGAACTTGCCCACCAGCAGCGGTTCCCACATCAGCCGGTAGGCGTGCTCGCCGGCCCAGCGGCGCATCCAGGACTCGGCGGTGACGTTTTCCAGTGGCCGCCAATTGTCCGTCAGGCGCAGGTACAGCCCCACCAGGCCGAAGCGCGCCTTGTGCACGCCCCAACCCAGCCCGGGGAAGAGCAGCGCGGTGCGGATCGAATCGAAGGGGTAGAAGCGGCCCCGGTGGTACATCACGGTGTAGGGCCGCGGGAAGTGCACCTGCTGGCGCCAGCCCAGCTCGTCGATCAGGCCCAGGATGTGCCGGTCGCTGGCAAACCAGTGGTGGTAGTACTTCTCCACCGACCACCCCCAGTGCGGCTCCTTGAAGCCGCCCGCCAGCCCGCCCACCGTATCGCCAGCCTCGAACACCGTGACCTTGCGCCCGTGGCGCGCCAGGTCGTAAGCCGCCGCCAGGCCGCCTACCCCGGCGCCGATGATGGCCGCTTCTCTCACGGCTTAGCCTCGAGGCGGGCTGCCGCGCCCCAGCGCAGGCCCTCCCGGGCCAGGTAATAGGCCCCCAGGGCGGTGATCGGCAGCCACAGGGCGGCGTGCAGCACCAGGGTGTAGCCGGCCGCCAGGGCCCTGTCCACCCCATAGGCCACCAGCACCGCAATCCCGGGTGCGTCGAAGGTGCCCACGTAGCCTGGCGCAGACGGGATGGTGGTGGCCAGGTTGACGATGCCGTTCATCAACATCAGGGCGAAGAAGCTCACCCGGAAGGGGAAGGCCTGCATCACGAACCAATACTTGCCGGTCTCCAGCAGCCAGATCACCGCCGAGGTGAGGAACACCATCAGCGCCTCGGGCGGCGAGCGCAGCGCGCCCAGCCCGCCCAGAAAGCGCCCGGCCATCTCCAGCACCCGCTCCCGGTAGCGAGACGGCACCAGCCGGCCTGCCGCCCCTTGCACGCTGCGCGAGGTCTGTTTCGGGAACATGGCGGCCAGCAGGAAGGCAACCAGCGCCCCCAGGAAGGCTCCCGCCCCCCACAGGGCCAGCGTTTGGATGTCGCCCACGAAGCCCGAGTCGGCCGTCAGCCACGCCAGCTCGGGCAGGTTGAGGAAGACGAAGGCCAGCATCACCACCCCGTCGAATACCCGTTCAACTACGATGGTGGCCAGCGAGGCCGAGACCGGCACCCCTTCCCGGCGCTTGAGCACCACCGCCCGCAGCACCTCTCCGGCGCGCGCCGGGTAGACGTTATTGCCCATGTAACCGATGGCAACCACCGGGAACATGCCCCGCGTGGAGATCGGCTTGACCGTGCGCAGCAGGTAGTGCCAGCGCCAGGCGCGCGCCCACACCGCCAGGAAATACACCCCCACCCCGGGCAGCAGCCAGATATAATCGGCCTGTTGCAGGACCCGGCCCAGCTCGGCCAGGTGCAGGCCGCGCAGGGCCACGTAAAGGAAGGCCAGGCTGACCAGCACGCCCAGCCAGAATTGCCAGCGCCTCACGCCGGGATTCTACCATGCCGCGCTTATAATACGTCCCATGCACCTGCGTCTGGCCTTGCTCCTCCTGGGACTACTGCTCGCGCTTGGCGCCGGCCTGCTGTACCTGTGGCAGAGCCCGCGCCTGGTGGACGTCTCGCCGCCTGCCGGGGCGACGGCCGTGCCGGCCAATACGCCCCTGCGCCTGATCTTCTCGCGCCCCATGCAGGCCGCTTCGGTGCTGGAGCGGCTGCGGATCGACCCGCCCCGGGAGGGAGAAGTCGCCTGGGAGGGCGCCGTCCTGACCTGGACGCCCGTCTCTCCCTGGCCGGGTGGGGAGCAAGTTGAAGTGGGCCTGAGGCGCGGGGCGCGCGCCGCCGGCTCCCTCTCTTTGCCCACCACGACCGGGTATGGCTGGACCTTTACCATCCGTGAGCCGCGCCTGGTTTATTTATTCCCCGCGGACGGGCCGGCAGATATCTACGCCATCAAGCCCGCTTCCGGGCAGGTCGAGCGGCTGAGCGACAGCCCGGGCGGGGTGCTGGACTACCAGTTGAGCCCTGCAGGCACGGGCCTGGTGTACAGCGCCAGCCTGGGAAGCCAGGGCAGCGCCATCTACTGGCTACAGCTGGAATCGCCGGTCCAGGCAGTAGATGGCGCCCTGCTGGTGAGCTGCCCCCAGGCAGTGTGCCGCTATCCGGCCCTCTCGCCGAACGGAGCCTGGCTGGCCTACGAACAGGCGCCGTTGGGCCAGCAGGCCGGCCCGAGGCACAGCCGGGTGTGGCTGCTGCCCCTTGAAAAATCCCTGGACGCCGCTGCGACGCCCGCCAGGACTGCTCAAGCCTTCCCGGCCGGGGAGCAGGGGCACCGCACCGGCTCCCCCTCCTGGTCGCCTGCCGGCTGGCTGGTCTTCTATGACGATGA